>ERZ772927.71-NODE-71-length-81024-cov-361.088_pt1 | contig 81024 bp, 55 predicted proteins | sample MGYA00512115_ERZ772927 | MGnify/ENA primary metagenome ERZ772927 (study PRJEB29015, sample SAMEA2737924) | human oral metagenome | biome: human oral; feature: human-associated habitat; material: dental | place: China | collected 2013 ... | reverse complement strand
TCACGTCCTTCCTCGTCTACCGCGTGCTGCTGGGCCTCATCATCATCGCCTTGGTAGCCGCCGGCACCATCGCCGCCTGACGGCGCCCGTCTCACCGACGTCGACTCCTCTCCGCCGACATTCTTCACGTGGGGCAACGGATCTTTCCGTTGCCCCACGTGTTTTCTGTGGTCCTCAGCGTCGGGCTCCGGCGCCGTACGAATCCTGCTTCTGCGTCGTCGTCCGCTTGTACGATGGGCGGCACGACCACCCCCTGGGGTAACCGCAGACTGATGAGCCGCTGAGGACGACGACGAAAGACATCGGGGAGGTCCACAGCATGACCACACGCCACCCATTCGCTTCTCCCACGCGAATTCGCTTCGGAAGTCGTCCGATGATCGCCGCAGGTTTCGTCAGGCGGCAGGGGCAGGATGAGCTCTTCGAGGCCGTCTTCGCTCGCTCCGAGCCTCGCACGGTTCTGACGGGGATGCGGGGAAGCGGCAAGACTCAGCTGGCCGCTGCGGTTGCGGCCAGGTGCGAGGAGGAGGGCTGGCCCATTGTCGCCTGGATTCATGCGGCCTCACGTAAGGAGATCCTTGCCGGTCTCTACGAGTTCGCACTGCGGATCGGTATCGACGCACCGAAGAACATCCCTCTGGAGGTCATTGTTCAGCGCCTCCTGGATCGGCTGCGCTCAGCAGAGGCAGCGGACCGCCTCTTCGTCTTCGACAACGTGGAGAACCCTGACGACCTGAGAGACCTCATCCCCGAGGGCGCTGGAGTCCGGACCCTCATCACCACCACGCACCACCTTGACTGGGACGGCTTGGGATGGCTGCGGTTGACGGTTGGCACCTTCGAACGGGAGCAGTCGATCTCCCTCCTGTGCGAGCACACTGGCGACACTCACCGCGAAACTGCTGACCGGATCGTGGATGCGCTGGGCGACCTGCCCGTCGCCATCACCCAAGCCGCCGCGACAGCACAACAGGGTGGATATTCCTTATCCGGCTACCTTGACAGGCTCAGTCATCACCCGCTCGAGTCACGCATGAGTCGCCTCGAGGGTGCCAACTACCCCGACGCCGTCGGCATCGCACTGCTCATGGCCTATGAACAGGTCTTGGAGCAGCTCAGATCCAAGCATCCTCAGCAGGAGAGGATCGCCGTATCGCTCCTCGGCGCGCTGTCCCTCCTGGCTGCTTCCGGAGTGCCGACCCCCTGGCTCTTGAGGCTCGACAACGACTCCGACGCAGTACGAGACACCCTGTCTTTCCTGAAGAGTGCTTCCGTCATCCATGAATCCAGCGACGGCGACAAGACCATTATTCACTGGCTCCAGGGACACGTGTACCGGGAAACCTACCTGAATGACCAGAAGAAGCTCGGCGAGGCGCGTACGTGCGCCACATCAGTTCTCAGCGGGATTGACGTTGACCGCCTAGAGAATCCTGAACAGCGGCGACACGAGACCCACCATCTCATCGAACAGCTACTCTCAGTCACATCACAGGACTTCTCTCAGTCATTGTTTTCTGAGCCGCACGTGTCTTCAACGCTCACCGAGACATTGCACGACGCGACCAGCCTTGGGATGTCGCAGCTAGCCCTTTATCTCACTGACTCCGTGACCCAGGCATGCGATGCCTTGGGCCCCCACCACCCCGACACCCTGGCTTCACGCAATAATCTCACCGGCACCTACCGGGATGCGGGCAGACTCGATAAAGCCATCGCTCTGTACGAGCAGAACCTCGAGGACTCCATCCGCGTCCTGGGCCCCGACCATCCCAGCACCCTGACCTCACGTTTCAACCTCGCCGGCGCCTACCAGGCAGCCGGCAGGCTCAGTGAGGCCATCACCCTGTACGAGCAGGTTTTCAGCGGCCGCAGCCGCGTCTTGGGCCCCGACCACCGCAGCACCCTCATGTCACGCGACGAACTGGCCGGAGCCTACCGGGAGGCGGGCAGATTCGACGAGGCCATCACCCTGAAGAAGCAGATCCTCGCAGACGCCATGCGCATCATGGGTCCCGACAGCCCCGGCGCCTCGGCCGTACGTCTCAACCTCGCCGCCATCTACCGGGATGCGGGCAGGCTCGACGAAGCCATCACCCTGTACAAGGAGAACCTCGACGAGGTTAGCCGCGCCCTGGGCCTCGACCATCCTGAAACCTTGGCCTCACGGTACCGCCTCGCCGGCGCCTACCGGGATACGGGCAGGCTCGACGAGGCCATCCCCCTGTTCGAGCAGAACCTCACCGACTTCACCCGCCTCGCTGGGCCCGACCATCCCGAAACCTTGGCCTCGCGCGGCACGCTCGCCGGCGCCTACCGGGACGCCGGCAGGCTCGACGAGGCCATCCGTCTGTTAGAGCAGAACATCGACGACGTCGCTCGTACCCTGGGCCTTGACCATCCGGAAACCTTGGCTTCACGCCACAGTCTCGCTGGCGCCTACCGGGATGCCGGCAGACTGGACGAAGCGATCCCCCTGTTCGAGCAGAACCTCACCGACTTCATCCGCATTCTGGGTCCCGACCGCCCCGACACCTTCACCTCACGTAGCACGCTCGCCAGCGCCTACCAGGCAGCCGGCAGGCTCGATCAGGCCATTCCCCTGTTCGAGCAGAACCTCGAGGACCGCACCCGCACCCTGGGACCTGTTCACCCTGTCACTCTCACCTCGCGCAACAACCTCGCCAATGCCTACCGGGAAGCCGGCAGGCTCGACGAAGCCATCCGTCTGTTCGAGCAGAACCTCGAGGACTCCATCCGCATCCTGGGCCCCCACGCCCCCGTACCCTCACTTCACGCGACAATCTCGCCGGCGCCTACCGGGAAGCGGGCAGGCTCGACGAAGCCATCCGTCTGTTCGAGCAGAACCTCGCCGACTTCGCCCGCCTCGCGGGTCCCGACCACCTTGACACCCTCACCTCGCGCGGCAACCTCGCCAATGCCTACCAGGCAGCCGGCAGACTCGACCAGGCCATCGCCCTGTTCGAGCGGAACCTCACCGACTTCACCCGCGTCCTGGGCCCCGCCCATCCGGAAACCTTGGCCTGGCGGGACAAGCTCGCCGGCGCCTACCAGGCAGCCGGCCGGCTCAACGAGGCCATCCCCCTGTTCGAACGGAACCTCACCGATTTCATCCGCGTCCTGGGTTCCCACCATACTGAGACCTTGGCCTCGCGCGGTAACCTCGCCGGCGCCTTCCAGGCGGCTGGCAGACTCGACCGGGCCATCCCTCTGCTCCAGCAGAACCTCGAAGACCGCACTCGCATTCTGGGGCCCGACCACCGCGACACCTTGGTCTCACGCAACAATCTCGCCGGCGCCTACCAGGCAGCCGGCAGGCTCGATCAGGCCATCCCTCTGCTCCAGCAGACCCTTGACGACTCCACCCGCCTTCTGGGGCCCCACCACCCCCGAACTCTCACCTCGCGCAACAATCTCGCCGGCGCCTACCAGGCCGCCGGCAGGATCAGTGAGGCTATCCCCCTGTTCGAGCAGGCTCTCACTGACCACACCTACATTCTGGGAGCCCACCATCCCGACACCCTCAACACGCGTAACAACCTCGCCGGCACCTACCAGGCCGCCGGCAGGCTCCACGAGGCTATCCCCCTGTTCGAGCAGACCCTCACCGACTGCGCCTACCTTCTGGGACCCCACCATCCCCGCACCCTCAGCACCCGTAACCATCTCGCCAATGCCTACCTTGCTGCAGGGAGATCCGAGGAAGCAAGGAAGCTCTTCGGGACGCCGTGAGAATTCTGTTTCGACACCGCTGACCGCTTGTACGATAGAGACATGGCCGATCCCCTATCCCTCGCTGTCCTGTCTGCCAGCATCACCGGGCTGCTCATGCGAGGAGCCGCTGTGGCCGTTGATCCTTCGTGGGGCAGCGCGGCGTCACTGCCTAGCGAGGCCCTCAACGCATGGCGCAGCCTGAAACGTCTACAACAGGGGCGAGGCGGCCAGGAGAATCCGCTGGAGGCGTCCATCAAGGCCCGACTTCAGAAGCAGGTGGACGACGCCCATGAGCGGTACAAGCGGACCGGAGTCACTCGATCCGCCCTGGCCGGGGCCGTCACTGAGATGGAGGTGGCACTCACCGAACTCAGCGGCGACGACACCACAGTCCTTGAGGCGGTGCGGTTCCCGGACAACTTCGAGACCTACCTCCGACGGCGAGCGGCTGGCCGCCGCCGAAACGTCGAGGCGGCAGCCGAGTCCTTCTTCGACGATCTGATTCGCATCGTCGCCGACGAGTTCATCCGTATCGCGCCAGGCTCGCAGGCCTTTGACATCGCCGCACTCAAGCAACTGCTCGCAGGCCAGGAACAACTACGTGCCGGGCAGGAGCAACTGCTGGAGAGGCAAGCAGAGACTAACGAACGTTTGACGGCGGCGGCTACGGATATCCAGGAGATCCATAGAGCGGTCACTCGAAACCAATCCGCCTCACCCACACGGATTCGCTTCGGTAGCCGCCCCAGAGTCACCTCAGGCTTCGTCGAGCGAGAAGGTCAGGATGAGCTCTTCGATGCCATCTTCACTCACGCTGAGCCTCGCACAGTGCTAACGGGGATGCGAGGATGCGGCAAGACTCAACTGGCCGCTGCAGTTGCAGCTAAGTGCGAGGACGAGGGCTGGCCCATCGTCGCATGGATCAACGCAGCCTCACGTGAGGAACTTGTCGCCGATCTCTACGAGCTCGCACTACGGACAGGCATCAATGCACCGAAGGATGTTCCTCCGGAGACTATTATTCGACGCTTCTTGGATCAGCTACACTCAGCAGATGCGGCGGACCGCCTCTTCGTCTTCGACAACGTGGAGAACCTCGACGACCTGAAGGGTCTCACTCCCAAGGGCAGCGGAGTCCGGGTAATCATCACCACCACACGTCACCTTGACTGGGACAGTTTGGGATGGTCACCGATGGCAGTCGGCGTCTTTGATCGCGAGCAGTCGATCGCTCTTCTCTGCCAACGCACCGGCGACGCTCATCGCGATGCAGCCGACCAGATCGCAGAGGCTCTTGGCGACCTCCCTGTCGCCGTAACCCAAGCCGCGGCAACAGCCAAGTGGGGCCACTACTCCCTTTCAGAGTATTTCATAAGATTGAGCACCCACTCGCTCGAGTCAAGCATCAGTCGCCTCGAGGGCGATGACTACCCAGACGCCGTTGGGGTCGCGCTATTCATGGCGTACGAACAGGCCTTGGAGCAGATCAACTCCAAGTACCCCTGGCAGGAGAGGATCGCTATATCGCTCCTCGACACACTATCCCTCCTGGCCGCTCCCGGAGTACCGACTCACTGGCTCCTGAAACTCAACAAGGACTCCGACACAGTTCGAGATACCCTGTCATTCCTGAAGAGATCATCAATCATTCAAGAATCCACGGGCGGCAACAAGACCATCGTCCACCGCCTTCAAGGACAAGTTTACCGTGAAACCTACCTGAGCAACAAAGAGAAGCTCGACGAGGCACATGCGCACGCAACATCTCTTCTCAATGAAATCAACGTGGACCGGCTAGAAAATTTTGAACAGCAGCGGCAGGAAACACGCAATCTCGCCGAACAAATAGGTGCTGCCACATCTCAAGACCACTCTCGCCCATTATTTTCCGATCCAGATTTTATTGCATCACTCGCAACGACTCTGCGGAATGCGACCGACCTTGGGATGCCACATCTGGCACTTGCCCTTACTGATTCTGTCACGCGGGCGGGCGACACCCTGGGCCGCGATCACCCCAGCACCCTGACCGCACGTCTCAACCTCGCTGGCGCCTATAAGGCAGCCGGCAGACTCGACGAGGCCATCACCCTGTACGAGCAGAACCTCGAAGACAGCACCCGCATCCTGGGCCCCCACCACCCCGACACCCTCACCGCACGCAACAACCTCGCCGGCGCCTACCACAACGCGGGCAGGCTCAACGAAGCCATCCCCCTGCACGAGCAGAACCTCGAAGACAGCACCCGCATCCTGGGCCCCCACCACCCCGACACCCTCACCGCACGCAACAACCTCGCCTACGCCTACCACAACGCGGGCAGGCTCAACGAGGCCATCACCCTGTACGAGCATAACCTCAAGGACTTCGAGAACCTCCTGGGCCCCCACCATCTCCACACCCTGCTCTCACGCAACAACCTCGCCAACGCCTACCACGACGCGGGCAGGCTCAACGACGCCATCACCCTGCACGAGCAGAACCTCAAGGACTTCGAGAACCTCCTGGGCCCCCACCATCCCCACACCCTGCTCTCATGCAACAACCTTGCCGGCGCCTACCACGACGCGGGCAGGCTCAACGAGGCCATCACCCTGCACGAGCAGAACCTCGAAGACCGCACCCGCATCCTGGGACCCCACCACCCCGACACCCTCACCGCACGCAACAACCTCGCCAACGCCTACCACGACGCGGGCAGGCTCAACGAAGCCATCCCCCTGCACGAGCAGAACCTCGAAGACAGCACCCGCATCCTGGGCCCCCACCACCCCGACACCCTCACCGCACGCAACAACCTCGCCAACGCCTACCAAGCCATAGGCAGACTCAACGACGCCATCCCCTTATTCGAGCAGACCCTTGAGGACTTCAAGAACCTCCTTGGCCCCAACCACCCCCTTACCCTTGCCTCTCGCAACAACCTCGCTGATGCCTATCGCACCGCAGGACGATTTGAAGACGCGGACAAGCTCTTTGAGACGCCGTCGGACTCCAAAGAGGACGAGCAGGACGGCACCGAGGAGGACCCGGAACAGGAGGACGACAACTGACCGCCGCAGGCCGCCGTCATTGATGTCGGTGGGCTGTGAGACAGTGTCCGCATGCGGATCCTCCACACCTCCGACTGGCACCTGGGGCGCACCTTCCACGGGCGCGTGCTCGATGACGCGCACGCCGCCTTCGCCGACCACCTCGTCGAGCTCGTCACCACCGAGTCAGTCGACGCCGTCCTCGTCGCCGGGGACGTCTATGACCGCGCCATCCCACCCAATGACGCCGTCGCCCTCCTGGATGAGACGCTGCGCCGCCTGACCGAGCGCACCCGGGTGGTCCTGACCCCCGGCAACCACGACTCCGCCCGCCGCCTCGGCTTCGCCGCCGACCTCATGCGCGAGGGCCTCATCATCCGGGCCCGCACCGCCGGCCTCGACCACGGCATCATCCTGCCCGACGCCGACGGCAACGAAGCCGCCATCATCCACGCCCTGCCCTACCTCGACCCCGACGCCGCCCGCGAGATCCTTCCGCCCCTCCTCACCGAACGCCTCGGCGAGGAGACCCCCACGAAACACACAGCAGGGGAAGACCAAACGGAGAGCGGGGATACCGCCTCCCAGCCAGGTCCGCCGGAGCGCCCGCGTCTGCCCCGCTCCCACGAGGCCGTCGTCTCCGCCGCTCTGCGCCTCGTAGCAGCAGACCTGGACCGCCTGCGAGCAGGCCGCAGTCGGCGCCTGCCGAGCCTGCTCATGGCCCACGCCTTCGTCGTCGGCGGCGAGGCGTGCGAGTCCGAGCGAGACATTCGCGTCGGCGGCGTCGACTCCGTGCCCTCCGGGGTCTTCACCACCCTGGGCGGCTCGCCCCTAGCCGAGCGCAGCGGCGGCCTCGACTACGTGGCCCTCGGCCACCTCCACCGGCCCCAGGAGCTCACCCGGCCCACCGGCCCGCGCCTGGTCTACTCCGGCTCACCCCTGCCCTTCTCCTTCGACGAGGCCGAAGGCGCCCGCAACTCCGCCACCAAGTCCTCCGTCCTGCTGGACCTGGGCGCTGACGGCGTCACCGGGCTGGAGCGCATCCCCACCCCGGTCCTGCACCAGGTGCGCACCCTGACCGGCACCATGCCCGAGCTCCTCTCCCCCGCCTTCGACGACGCCACCGGCGCCTGGGTGCGCGTCATCCTCCAGGGCGAGCGGCCACCCGGCGCCCTGGCCACCCTCAAGGAGCGCTTCGGCAGCCTCCTGGCCTTCCAGCACGAGGCCCCCACGCGCACCGCCCGCGAGCGCATCGCCGTCACCGCCGCGGCCGACCCGCTGCGCATCACCGAGGACTTCTTCGACGACGTCTGCGGGCGCACCCCCGAGGCCTCCGAGCGCGGCGTCCTGCGCAGCGCCTATGAGTCCGCCCTGGCGAGCGCGAGGAGCGAGCGATGAGGATCCACTCCCTGACCATGACCGGCATCGGCCCCTACGCGGGGCGGGAGCACATCGACTTCGACGCCGTGGGCGCCTCCGGCCGATTCCTGCTCACCGGCCCCACCGGCTCGGGCAAGACCACCATCATCGACGCGATCGTCTTCGCCCTCTACGGGGACGTGGCCGACTCGGCCGACTCCTCCAAGGAGCGCATCCGCTCCACCCTCGTGGGCCCGCACACCGAGAGCGTCATCGAGCTCGTCTTCTCCACCGGCGCCGGCGTCTACCGGGTGCGCCGCACCCCCACCTACGAGCGGGCCAAGCGGCGCGGCCAGGGAACCACCACCCAGAACGGCACCATCAAGCTCTGGCGCCTGGCCGAGGTCGGCGGGGAGCCACTCGACGAACCCGTCACCCGCGTGGGCGACGCCGACGCGGAGATCGCGCGCGCCGTGGGCTTGAGCCGGGAGCAGTTCACGCAGACGGTCGTCCTGCCGCAGGGCAAGTTCGCCCGATTCCTGCGCGCCGACTCCTCCGAGCGCCAGCACCTCCTCAAGGACGTCTTCGGCACCGGCATCTACGACGCCATCCAGGACGCCCTCATCCAGGCCTCCCGGGACGGGGCCCGGCGGGTCGAGCAGGCCGCAGCCGACCTGCGCGGTCAAGTCGCCTCCCTGGGACGGCACCCCCTCCTCACCGAGCCCCCCTCCCCCACTGAGACCACAGATACCGGCAAGGAGACCGACGACGCCGATCAGGCGGTTCGCCCGAAGGACTCGTCACCGGAGAACTCGTCACAGGAGGCCCCGTCCGGGGGGACCCAGGAGGCGCTGCCGCTGCCCATGGATGACGCCGACCGGGAGGAGCCTCAGGAGGCCGACGACGCCCCCGCCCAGGCACCGGCCCAGGCGCTGGAGGCGGCGATGGCCGGAGCCACCCCGGACCTGGTGGCTCTTCGCCGCATCGACGCCCAGGTGCTGGAGGCCTCCCGCAACCGGGTCGCATCGGCCGACGCCCGCTCTGAGGCCGCGGGGGCGACCCTCACCCGGGCGCAGTCGGCGCGCGAGGAGGCCCAGAGCCTCCACGACCTCCTGGAGCGACGCCGGACCCTCATTGAGGAGAAAGAGCGGTTGGTCGAGCGCGCCGAGCAGGAGGCCGACGACGCCCGGCGTCTCCAGGCCGCCGAGCGCGCCTCCCGGGTGCGGCCCTACCTGGTCGCCGAGCAGGCCGCCCATCGCCGCGCCCAGCAGGCCGTCGCCGCACTGGCCGCCCGCGCCGACCAGAGCGGGCTGGCCCACCTGGCCGAACAGGCCGGAGACACCAGTCCCGGCAGCACGGAGGAGGCCACCGGCAGCGACGCTGACAGCCATGGCGCCGCGGTGACGCCCGCCGCCCTCGTCGAGCCCCTAGTCCGTGAGGCGCAGCGCCAGCTCACCGCCCTCGAGGATCAACCCAGCCAGACGAGCGCCTGCAGTACCGAAGTGGACACGGCCCCGCAGGGCTCCGAGGTGGCAGAGACCCCTGTGGCGGCCGATGAGTCGGAGACGGAGCGCGCCGAGGCACTAAGCCCCCACGGCCTTGACGACCTGGCGCACCGCTGCCGTCGCGAGCACGGGCAGCTCGAGGCCCTCGTGGACCTCGAGGCCGGCCTCCCCGAGCGCGAAAGCGCCTTGGAGCAGCGGGAGGCGGAGCTGCAGCGGGCCGCCGGCCAGCTGGAGCAGCGCGCGGAGAAGCTCGCCGAGCGCCCCGCGCAGCGCACCGCCCTGGTGGAGACGCTGGAGGCTGCGCGCGCGGCCCACGAGCGCCTCGACGGTCTTCAGGACCGCCGGTCCCGGGCCGAGGAGCGTCACCGGGCGGCCCTCGCCGTCGAGCAGCTCAGCGCGCAGCTCGCCCAGCGGGACGCCGCCTGCGCTCAGGCGGCGGCACTCGCGAGGGAGGCGACCAAACAGGTTCATGCCACCCGCCTGGCCTGGATCTCCGGGACCGCCGGGGCGCTCGCCGGTGAGCTCACCGAGGGCGAGCCCTGCCCCGTGTGTGGCTCGACCACGCACCCCTCCCCCGCCACCACCGGCACCGACGGCGCCACCCGCCAGCAGGTCGAGACCGCTGAGGAGCACCAGACGCAGGCCGACGAGGCACTCAGCGGCGCCGTCCGGGAGCGCGACGCCTGTGCCGCCCGGCTTCAGGAGGCCCAGCGCACCAGTGACGGCATGGATGTCCCCGCCGCCAAGGAGGCGCTGGAGGCGGCCGCCACCGCCTTGGCCACGGCGCGGGCCGCAGCCGACGGCGTCGAGGAGCTGGTGGAGCGGCTCGAGGCCTTCGATGCCGGCACCGAGCAGGAGCGCGCCGCGCTCGATGCCGCCCGCTCCGCCCAGGAGTCCGCCCGCAGCCGCCTGGAGGCCGAGCGCGAGGCCCTCGCCCAGGACCAGCGGCGCTGCCTGGAGGCACGCGGGACCTGGCCGAGCGTCACCGCCCGCGCCGCAGCGCTCCTCGTGCGGGCCAAGGAGGCCGAGGACGCCTCCCAGGACATCGACACAGCCCGCACCGCCCTGGCCCAGGCCCGCAGCGCCCTGGCGGACCTGGCCTCCGCGCTGACAGAGGAGGGCTTCACCGGTGCGGCCCAGGCAACGGCGGCTCTCATGGAGCGCGGTGCCATGGAGGCCCTGTCGGCCAGCGTGCGCGCCGCCGCCACCGCCCGGGAGCGGGTCCGCCTGGGCCTGGAGGACCCACAGATCGCCGCCCTGAGCGGCCAGGAGGAGGACCGCCTCGAGGCCGCCACCACCGAGCTCGCCCAGGCGGACGCCGCCGCCAGGCAGGCCGCCTCCGCTCAGGCGCGCACCGCCGAGTCCCACGAGCACCTGCGCCGGGCCGTCGACGGCGTCGAGCAGGCGGCCACCGCCTATGAGGAGGCGGCCGGCTCCAGCGCCGACCTCATCCGGGTGGCGAACCTCGCCCGCGGGGAGAACGAGGCCGGCACGCCCCTGGCCACCTGGGTGCTGCAGGCCCGCTTCGAGGAGGTCCTCGTCTTCGCCAACGAGCGCCTGTCCCAGATGTCCTCCGGGCGCTACGAGCTCATCCGGGTCGCCGAGGAGACCAGCCAGCGCCGGCGCCGCAAAGGGCTCGGACTGGCCGTCGTCGACCACCTCGGAGACGAGCGCACCCGCGACCCCCGGACCCTCTCGGGCGGGGAAACCTTCTACGTCTCCCTGTCACTGGCCCTCGCCCTGGCCGACGTCGTCTCGGCCGAGTCCGGGGGCGTGAGCCTGGAGACCCTCTTCATCGACGAGGGCTTCGGCACCCTGGACGCCGACACCCTCCAGGCGGTCATGGCCCAGATCGACCACCTGCGCGCCGGCGGGCGCACCGTCGGCATCGTCTCCCACGTGGCCGAGCTGCGCGACCAGATCGCCGAGCGCATCGCAGTGCGGCGCGTCGCCTCGGGCGGATCCACCCTGAAGGTGACCGCCTGAGGCGACGCGCCGCGAACGCATCCTCCTGGCCGGTGCCGACGCAGCGGCCGGCACCGGCCAGTGGCCCTAGAAGACGCTGCTGCTGGACTCGATCGTGATGGTGGGCTCGCCATCACCCTCCGGCAGCTCCACCTTCCCGGAGAAGGTGAACTTCGCCTTGCGGGGGCTGGGGTTCTTGTCGAAGGCCGTCGGCTTGGGAGACCCGGAGATGCTGATCTCGTCGGAGGTGAAGGACAGGTCATTGCTGTCCTCGGAGAACTCCACCTTCGTGGCGTCCTTCTCCACCGACAACGAGGTCATGTCCGAGGAGGTCTGGTAGGGGCAGGCCTTGTCCGAGTTCGTCGGAACGGTCGCACAGGTCTTCGTCTGCTCCTTGACCTTCTCCAGCGCCTTGGTCTTGAGCTCGTCAGTGGGAGTGGCATCCACCTTCTGGGTGCCCACCGACTCGGCCTCCGAGGCGGCACCCTTGCCCGAAGGAATCAGGGTGAAGGAGGTCTCCTTGGCAGAGAGGTACTTACTGACGGAGTCCGGCGCCGACACCGGGTACACACCGGGGTAGGCGAACTGGGTCGAGGTGCGGCTCCCACTCCACCCGTCCTTCTCCTTGGCCAGGTCAATGGCAACCCCAGCGACCTTCAGCCCAGGGAGCGAGGAGGAGCTGAAGTCCGCGGAGACCACGAGGGGCTTATCCACCTTCCAGCTGTCCAGGCCGAAGGAGCCCGACGACTTCGAGGCGGTGAAGTCGTACTCGAAGGCCTTTCCGTCCAGGGACAGGTGAGCCTTGATCGTGGCGGTGTCACCGGAGATGGTGGGCTTGTCGATCTTGGTGACCTTGATCCTCGCCTTGGCGGCCTTGAGGGCGTCGTCGGTCAACAACTTGCGCTGGTCGTTGGGGACACCGGGGTCCACCATCTTGGTGGCCTCGGAGGCCTTCCCCTCCGACAGGAGCGTCAGGTAGCTCTCGACCGCCTTGTCGGGGCCGCGCATGCCGTTGACGACATTGAGCCCGACGACGCCGGCCACCACCAGCGCCACCACGACCCCGAAGGCCGACAGTCCCAGAATGACCTTCTTGCGCGAGGCCGCACTCATCGGGGCGGGCTCGGGCAGGTCGCCCGCAGCAGTCGCGCCCGCGGCCGCGCCGCCAGGTCCGGGAGCCGGGGCCTGCGAGGCCGGCGTGGTCTCCACCCACTGGCCGGTCGCCGGGTCCATGGAGAACACGGCGCCGGTGGCCGGGTCCGTGGCGATGCTGGCCCCGGTGGCCGGGTCGGTGCTGTACGCCCACTGCTGGGCCGACGACGTCGGACTCACGCCGGAGGTGCCCGCACGCCAGGCCGCACTCGCCTTCTTCCCGCCGGCCAGCTGCAGCACCGCCGGGAAGGAGGAGTAGACCCACAGGGGCAGCAGCTCGGCCAGCACGGAGATGATCGCCACGACAACCCCGAGCAGGAAGAAGGTCAGGGCGTTGGGCTGCATGCTCAGAGACATGTAGTGGCCGGCCCCGCCGCCCGAGGAGCGCATCGGGGTGTCAGCGCCCGAGAAGCGCAACGGGAGCAGCCCGTAGAAGACGATCGCCCCCAGGACCAGCGACACGAGCGGAAGCTGCCAGACGCGCTGCCACTCGGTCCGCCCCGTGCGAGCGCGCCTGACACCCACGCGCAGCGCCGCCGCCGCGATGGCCACGATCATGGCCGCGAACAGCAGGATCGACCAGCTGCCGAACCAGGTCCAGGCGTAGGCGTCGCCGCCGTCCTCGCCGCCCAGGGACGGCAGGAAGTAGGCCAGGGCCGCCGCGGCCTCGCTCTTGTCCAGGGTGATGCCTCCCAGGGACCCCATGCCCAGGGCGAGCAGCACCAGGTTCGGCAGGAAGACCGGAAGCAGAAGGATCGAAGCCAGGTTCCACCCCTGGGTCAGCGCCGCAACGATGTAGGCGAGGATGACGAAGACCCCCAGGACCACGCCCAGTGCGGTGCTCAGGGCACCCAGCTCGCGGCCGAGCTGCACCACCGGGCGCGGCAGGCGCTCAATCAGCGCCCCGCCGCTACGAGCCACCACCAGCGCCACGAAGACCACCACAGTCACCAGCAGGATCGTCATCAGCGCAGAGGAGGAGACCGTCATGACCTTCAACCCCATCATCGTGGCGGTCATGGAGAACGGTGCCGTCACCAAGCAGGCCACCAGGGCCACAGCCAGAGCCTCGGCTCCGGCACGCGCCAGAGTCGGGACCAGCGGGGCCGCCGACCCATCAACCGCGGCCCGGCGGCGCGCCAGCCAGAAGACCCCGATGCCAGCGGCGGTCAGTGCCCCCATGGGCAACAGCGTGAAGGTCAGGGTGATCGTCTCGTAAGAGTTCGAGCCTGACATGACGAACTGCCCACCCAGGCTCCAGCCCATGAGCAGCGGCAGCGTGGAGAAGGTCGTCGGGAACGTCTTCGTCGAGTCCGTGGTCGATATGGCCACCATCGTGAGGATCGCGCTGATGGCTGCGGATCCGAGCACGATCGCCAGGCTCAGGGCCGTGGAGGTCAGGCCCGGGCCGCGGAACCAGGCGGTGAAGGTCTGCGCCAGGGGCGAGGCCTGAGCGGCCTGCCCGGGCTGCACAAATCCGCCCTGGGCCTGAGGCGCCGGCGCACCAGGTGCGGAGGACGCGGCGACCGGGACCCCCATCGTGTTCGGGGCGGCCACAGCTTCTCCTCCAGGGGTGGGCACCGGAGGCGGCGGAGGAGCCTCGGCAGCGTTGGGCACCTGGGGCGCGGGGGCGCTCGGCGGAGGAGGCACAGGCACAGCGGGAAAGCTGCCGGTCTCCGGCCCCGACGTCATCGGGGGCGCGGGGACAGGAGCCTCACCAGTGCCATGCGAAGGATCAGGAGGAAAACTGCTGGTAGACACAGGGCTGCCTTCGATAGGGAATCAAACACGGCAGTTCTACCCCATGGAAACCGGCCGTGCACCAGATTCGTCACCCAGTCTTGACATGCGATCCGCGCGGTCCGCGGATGAGCACGGGCAGAGCCGCCTTCGGTGCGCCCAACGTCCTACCGCAGTTGAGGCTAGCCCGCGCCGCCCGCGGAGTCGCCCTCGCCCTGCTGGTCGTCGCCGCCTTCCTGACCGCTTCCGTCCTGGGAGCCGTCCTGCTGGTCCCCGGACTGGTCGGTCCCCTGCGAGTCCGTGTCCGGCGAGGTGACACCCTGCTCAGCGGCCTTCTCCTTGACCGTGTTGAGGATGCTGATGAGGTCGTCGCGTCCGGGGAAGGAGACTCCGGACTGCAGCGCCTTGAGGACCTGGTCGACATTGCCGATCTTGAGCTGGCCGGAGAAGCTCTCCGCCTCGGCCAGGGTATGCGTCTTGAGCACGCCCGCCCCGTAGTAGACGCCCGCTCCTGTGGCCACCAGGGGCAGGAACAGTGCCGCCAGGACCAGCAGGGCGGCGGGCCCCTTCGGCTTGGCTCTGGCCAGCGCCGAGCAGGACACGAGGAAGGCGAAGAAGGCCAGTACCGCGCCACCGCCGACGGCGCCGATCGCCGCCCAGTTGGGCGTCCAGCTCTGAGTCGAGAGGATCTCGAAGACGTGCAGCGTGCTCAGCAGCGTGTAGGTCCCCCAGCCCAGGGCCCCGCAGGCCACGAGCACCATGATCGTCCCCAACGGCAGGGCGGCCGTACGACGGCGCTCAGGCGGGCGCGGAAGCTCCACCGGGGGCTCCGGCTCGGGCTCGCCCCAGGTCTCACGCACTGGCACCTGGGAGACCATGGGCCGTGCGGGCTCGGGGGTGGCGTAGACCGGCTGGACCGGCTCAGCCGGGTAGACCGGCGGCGTCTCCATGGCCATCGTCTGCGGCGCCGCGGGCATGGGTTGGAGGACCTGGGTGTACTGGCTGCGCTGGTCCGGGGAGGCGGCCAGCTGCGGGGTCGACGTCGACGGCGGCAGGTACCCCCATCCCTCGTCCCCCGGCGGCATGGCGATGGCCTCCGTGGCCCCCGACTGCGCCTCCATCTGGGCAAGGTCGATCCGCTCGGTGGGCCGACCGCGGTCGATGTGCTCGATGCGGTCGATGCGGTCGGTGCGCTCGACAGCCGCGTCCGCGTCTGCGTCGTCGTCGAACTGCGGCCCACGGGAGAGAGGACGGGACACGATGAGGCTCCTTGCCAGAGGGGTAACGATGGGGTCTCTACGACCACGAGGCTACGCCACCGAGGCTACCGGCACGAGGTGCCTCGGCCCCGGAAGGAGGACTTCACCGAGTGTTCTCGTGCACCACGAGCGCCGAGCGCGGGGGCACGATCACGTGGCCGGTGCAGGACCGGCCGCTCAGCAGGTCGGTGCCCACGACTCCGGCCACCTCGGCGGCCCGGTCGGAGTGGTTGAGCAGGAAGAGGACGTCCCCGCGCCGCTGGGCCTCGACGCCGTCGGGCAGGTCGGCGACCACGGGTCGCAGCCGGGCGTGCGCGCACACCAGTGTCAGCAGGGCGGCCCGGCTGAGGGCGTCGAGGTCGGCGGCCACGTACCAGCCCGCTCCTGCCCCGCTCATAGACCGCCGGGTGATGGCGGGCCGGCCGGCCAGGTCCGCTCCCCCGCCGCGGCCGTCGAAGACCGCGACGACCTCGACCGGCTGCCGGCCCTGCCCCGCCCGGGTGTTCTCGTCCGCCGCCTCGGGCGTCTCGTCGATACGGAGCTCCTCGGCCCAGCCGCCGGCGCGCAGATCGGGGGCGGGCGTTCCCATCCGGTCCAGGACCCGGCGCAGGGGCTCGCTGACGGCCTCCAGTCCCGTCCAGGTCTCGGCGGAGGGGGTCCCGACGGCGCGGCTGAGGCGGTTGACGAGCGCGCCTCGGGGATCAGGCTGCTGGACCTGACCGGTCAGGGCGGCATGATCGGCGACCCGCACCCCCAGCAGCGGCCGCAGGGATCCCAGGTAGCCGCCCAGGACGGCTCCCGCGTTGGCGTCCACGACCCCGGTGGGGCCGGCCACGACGACCTGGGCGCCGGCGGCGACCGCCCGCTCCAGGTGCTCGGCGAGCTCGGGGCGGTCGATGAACACGGCGGGAACGATGATGAGGCGGTAGCCCTCCAGGCTCCGGCTCACCGGGACGATGTCGGTGGCGATCCCGGCCTCCCACAGGCTGCGGTGCCAGGCGCGGGCCGTCTCGAAGCGCTCACCGACCTCGACCGGGCCGATGGCGGTGCTCAGGGCCCACTGGCTCTCCCAATCCAGGACGAGGGCCGCCTCGGCTCGCACCGGTTCCCCCAGGACCGGCCCGAGGCGTGTGAGCGCCTGCCCGGTGGCCACGGCCTCCTCCCAGGTTCGGCTGTCGCGCCCGGCGTGGGGGACCATGCCGGAGTGGAAGGTCTCGGCGCCCCGGCGGGACTGGCGCCACTGGAACTGCAGGACGCCGTCGGCGCCATGGGCCACACGGGCCAGGGACCACAGGAGGAGCTGGCCGGGGCGCTTGGGAGAGTTGCGTCTGCGCCACTGGACGGCGCTGGGCGCCTGCTCCATGAGGATCCAGGGGCGCCCTCCGGCCAGGCCCCGCATGAGGTCACCGGCCCAGGCGACCTCGTGGGCGGCGGCCGGGTCGGCGGGGTCGGGGTAGGAGTCGTCGGAGATGATGTCGAGGGCCTCGGCCCAGCGCCAGTAGTCGGTGGCCGGGAAGTCGCCCATGAAGTTGGTGGTCACCGGCCGCGTCGAGCGCTGCCGCAGGATGCGGGCCTCGGCCTCCATGAGGCTGCGCAGCTGGTGGTCGCTGAAGCGCCTCCAGTCCAGCATCTGGGCGGGGTTGGGGAAGGTGGGCATGGCACCGGGCGGGGCGACCTGCTCCAGGCTCGTATAGCGCTGGGACCAGAAGTCGGTGCCCCAGGCGGCGTTGAGGCGCTCGACGTCGCCGTAGCGCTCGGCCAGCCAGGCCCGGAAGGCCCGGGCGCAGGCGGGGCAGAAGCACTCGGCGGTGTGGCAGCCGTACTCGTTGCCGATGTGCCACATGACGACGCCCGGGTGGTCGCCCAGGCGCTCGGCCAGCGCCGCGGCCAGGGCGGCGGAGCGCTCCCGGTAGACAGTGGAGCTGGGGCAGTACTGCTGGCGCGAGCCCAGGCCCAGGCGCACGCCATCGGCGTTCATCGGCAGGGACTCGGGGTGGTCGGAGGCCATCCAGGCGGGCGGGGAGGCGGTGGCGGTGGCCAGGTCGACGGCGATGCCGGCCTCGTGGAGACGGTCGACGATCTCCACCAGCCAGTCGAGCTCGTAGACGCCCTCGCGCGGCTCGAGGCGCACCCAGGAGAAGATGCCGAGGGAGACCAGGTTGACGCCGGCCTCGGCCATGAGCTCGAGGTCCTCGGCGAAGGTGGCCTCATCCCACTGCTCGGGGTTGTAGTCGCCGCCGTAGGCGGGGCTGATCAGTCCCAGCAGCTCGTGCGGGGCGCGGCGGGGTGTGGAGGCTGAGGGCGAGGGACTCGTCATGGGACGATTCTCCGCTACCTCTCCCCCGCCCCGTGCACCGCGGGCACCCGGGTCGGCGGGGCCGGCGGACTCAGCTGATGGTCGAGCGTGAACTCGTCAGCCAGGCCAGCGGCACGGTGGTCAGGAACAGCCCCTGCCACTCGCGCTCCCACAGCAGGGCGATATCACCGCTGGGCAGCTGGACCATGCACTGGTAGACGTAGTGGCGCGGGTTGATGACTCGGTTGTGGGGCCAGGTGGCGCCGTCGTCGTCGCTCAGGCGCAGGACGCCGCAGCCGCGGAAGGGCAGCATCCGGGAGGCGTTGGCGAAGACGATCCCCCGGCCGGCCGCCCCCGTGGCGCCATCTCCGCCCTCTGCGGCCGCTGCGCCCTCCAGGCCGGTGATGGCGATGGCGTTGGGCTGGGAGAAGATCTCGGGGAGCTGCTCGTCGTAGTCGACCTCCCCCCAGGTGACGCCCCCGTCGTGGGAGACGGCGTGGGCGACTCTGCCCGAGGGGTGCTGGTTACGGGCCCACACGTGTACGGCGCCGTCGGCCCCTTCGACGAGGACGGACTCGTACAGGCTGGCCCGCTCGTCGGTCAGGTCCCGGGAGTGGACGACGGCGCCCAGCACCTCGCGTCCGTCATTGGGTGAGGCGCCCAGGGTCCAGGTGGCCCCGCCGTCGTCGGAGTAGATGGCGGCGCAGGACAGGTAGCCGGTGCCGCCGGCCTCGTGGCTGTAGTAGACGGGTGCGAGGATGCGTCCGGCGTGCTCCGGCGCGGTCAGCTGGATGGCGTTGCCGGGGCCGGTGCCCAGGAAGCACATCCAGTCGGCCTTGACCTGGGCGGTGATGTCGATCGGCTCGGACCAGGTGGCGCCGTCGTCGTCGGAGGTGAGCATGAGCAGGTGGGAGCCGCGGTGCTGGAAGAGGCAGTCCTCGGGGGCCTGCTCGTGGGCGAGGTAGATGCTGCCGGCCGCCCGGCCGCCCAGGAGCACGTCACCGGCGCGCACCCCTGCGGCATCGTCGCCGCTGAGGACGATGCGGTAGTCGGTGGCCTCACCGGTCTGCGTGACGACGCTGCCGTCGGGCTCGACGGCGAAGAGCTCGCCGGCGCGGTTGTGCAGCACGCGGCGCCCCTGCTCGTCGAAGCCGGTACCGACGGCTGCGTTGGGTTGGCCGATGCCGCCGGGGAACTGGTCGACCAGGCAGATGACGCGCCCGGTGGAACGGTCCTGGACCAGGACGGAGTCGATGAGGCTGGCGCCCAGTGCCCCGGTGCCCGGGAGGCTGAGCAGGGTGCGCATCTCCTCCCAGGTGGCCCCACCGTCGAGGCTGCGGCGCATGACGAGGTTGATGTCGTTGGGGGCGTCGTTGGGGATGGAGACGCGCTGGTCGGCGCCGGCCAGAATGACGCCGCTGTCCAGGGTGAGCAGGGAGGGGATCCGGTAGGACCGGGCGCCGTGGTAGCCGGTGTCGAACAAGGCGCGCGTGGGCAGCGGGGCGGCTGCGGCCAGGCGCTTGACCTGGGCGTCGGTGAGGGCGGCGTCGTAGATCATGGCGGTCTGCGCCTCGCCGAAGAGGCGCCTGCCGTCCAGGTCGGCGCCCACCACGACGCGCGTCACCGGCGCGATGTCGGCCAGGAAGGCGCCGCCGGGGACCAGGGCCACCTGATAGCCGTCGACGTGGATCTCCACCGCGCCGCGCCCCGAGGTGACTACGACGTCGTGCCAGGTCCCGTCGTCCCAGTGGCCAGGGGCGCGCGCCTCGATGAGGGGCTCGGTCTCCGGCGAGTCCTCACCGGGGAGTACCCGGTAGCTCAGGCCCTGCGCGTCGATGTCGAGATACAAGGTGCCGCCCTGGCCGCTCGCGGCGATGATGGTGCCTGCCTGGCCGCGGCCCCGGGTGCGCAGCAGCGCCCGGATGGAACCGGTGGCCAAGGCGCCGGTGCGGCGGGCGTCGCGGGCGGAGAGCTCACTGGCCGCGAACTGGACCAGTGGGGTGGCGGCCAGGGACTGGGCCATGACGGCGCGGTCGCTGAGCGGCTCGTCCCAGGCGGCCAGACGGGTGACCGCGGCGATCCCGTCGGGGTCGATGCGCACCTCGGTCAACCCGATCTGGGCGAGGAAGGCCGGCAGCGTCGTGGAGAAGCACTCGTAGCCGTCGGCGTAGAGGTGGGTGCCGGTCTCGTTGACGGTGACGGCGATCGTGTGGGGGCGGCCGTCGTCCAGGCCCAGGGCGTCCTCGGCGTCGAGGACCCGGCGCTGAATACCGCTCTCACTCCCGTCTCCCGGGGCTTCCTCCGGACGGCCGACCGCGCCGAGGACCTGCTCGCCGTCGAGGCGGCCGGCGCGCAGGGACAGGGTGATCCGCCCGTTGGTGCCAGTGAGAGCGATGAGGGTGGCGTCGGCGCGGGCGGCGATGTCGAGAAGGATCGTGCCGCGCCCGCAGGCGGCCAGGGCGGCGACATCCTCCTCGCTGAGGCTCAGGGGGGAGGTCTCGGATGCGCTGAGGTCGAAGAGCATGGGGAGGTCCTTCGTGCCGGCAGCGGCTGCCCGCCGGCGTTGAACGACCGGCAGTGCCGTGCGCGACGGTGCGCCACCGCACATCCAGTCATATGATGTCTGATGTATCGCGCACTGTAGCACGATCCCTGAACCTCAAGGAGACCACATGTCCGCCACCTCAGAGAATCGGACTGAGACACCCGCCCAGCCCCGCACCGTGCCCTTCGTCGTCGGCGCCTACCCCATGCTTCCGCCCGACGACGAGGACCGCAGCGGCGCCGCCGCCCTGTACGCCGCCCTGGGAGACCTCGGCTGGGTCGACGGCATCGAGCTGCCCTTCCGGGAGGCCCTGGACGCCCCCGAGCCGTGGCTGGCCGAGCAGCTGGCCGGGCGCTTCGACCAGTGCGTCATCACGGCGATCCCGGGCACCATGGGGCGCGCCGGAGCCGACCCCGTCTTCGGACTGGCCTCCCCCGACAATGGCGGACGCGCTCAGGCACTGGCCTACACCCGCTCGCTGCTGGAGGCCGTCGACCGCCTGCACGAGGCTGCGGGCGAGCGGCTTGTCACCCGGGTGGAGCTGCACTCGGCGCCGCACCACCAGGCCACCTCCGAGGCCTTCCACGCCTCCTTGAGCGATCTGAGCGAGGACTTCGCCTCCCGCGGCCTGGGGATGATCGTGGAGCACTGCGATGCCGAGGGCGGCGTGGGCCCCTCGGAGAAGGCCTTCCTGACGCTGGCCCAGGAGATCGACGCCTGCCGGGACACCGCGGCACTCATCACCGTCAACTGGGGGCGCTCCGTCATCGAGACCCATGACCCGTCCACCCCGGAGAACCACGTGCGCGAGCTCGTGGAGGCGGGCCTCCTGGGCGGAGTCATGATCTCAGGCGCCGGACCGGAGGAGACGCAGTGGGCCTGGGCGTGGGCCGACGCCCATCTGCCGCTGGCCGAGCACGAGCCGACGAGCTGGCTCACTCCGGAGAGGGTGGCCGCCACGATGCGGGCCGCCGACGGCGTCCAGGTCTACGAGGGTCTCAAGATCAACACCCCGGCGAGCGCCTCCCTGGAGGACAAGCTCACCTGGGTCAGCCGTGTCCGGGAGACCATGCTCAGTGCCTGAGACCCATTCCTCCGAGCCCGGCTCCTCCAGGCCCGGTCTCTGACAGCGTTCGGCCCGCTCCCCTGCTGGGGAGCGGGCCGAACGCTATGCGATCCTCAGGTCCCGTGGACCCGGTGGAGGCTCGGTCAGAACTCGACGTCCTCGCTGCTGGAGAAGCCGGTGCGGAAGTCGTCGGAGAAGTCCGCACGCAGGTCCCCACCGAAGTGGAAGTCGTCCAGGGCGACGGACTCGCCGAAGACGCCGTCTCCCAGGTCCACACGGGAGAAGACCTCGGCCTTGACCTCCTCGGTGGGCTCGACCTCGATGTCCGAGTAGCGGGCCAGGCCCGTACCGGCGGGGATGAGCTTACCGAGGATGACGTTCTCCTTGAGGCCCAGCAGCGGGTCGGACTTGCCGTTCATGGCGGCCTCGGTGAGCACGCGCGTGGTCTCCTGGAAGGAGGCGGCGCTCAGCCAGGAGTCCGTGGCCAGCGAGGCCTTGGTGATTCCCATGAGCTCGGTACGGCCGGTGGCGGTCTTGCCGCCCTCGGCCATGACCCGGCGGTTCTCGGCGCGGTAGTGCATGACGTCCACGAGGTCTCCCTGGAGGAGACGGGTGTCCCCGGAGTCCAGCACGGTCACGCGGCGCAGCATCTGACGCACGATGACCTCGATGTGCTTGGAGTGGATGTCCACGCCCTGGGAGCGGTAGACCTCCTGGACCTCCTCGACGAGGTGGCGCTGGGTGGCGGCCACCGAGCGCAGGCGCAGGACCTTCTTGGGGTCGACCGGACCCTCGGTGAGGGCCTGGCCGGGCTCGACGTGGTCCCCGTCGTTCACCAGCAGGCGCTGACGGCGCGAGACCGGGACGATGACGTCCTCCTCGCCGTCGTCGCGGGTGATGACCAGGCGCTTGCCGTCGGCGTCGTCCTCGATCTTGAGGGTGCCGGCGGCCTCGGCCACGGCGGCCTCGCCCTTGGGGGTGCGGGCCTCGAAGAGCTCCTGCACACGGGGCAGACCCTGGGTGATGTCGGCGGCGCCGGCCGCACCACCGGTGTGGAAGGTACGCATGGTCAGCTGCGTGCCGGGCTCACCGATGGACTGGGCGGCGATGATGCCAACGGCCTCACCGATGTCGACGCGCTTACCGGTGGCCAGCGAGCGGCCGTAGCAGGCGGCGCAGGTGCCGACGTTGGAGTCGCAGGTGAGCACGGAGCGCACCGTGATCTCCTCGATGCCCGCGTCGATGGCGGCCTGAATCTCGGCGTCACCCAGGTCGGCGCCGGCCTCGATGATGAGGTTGCCCTCGGCGTCGATGGCGTCGCGCGCCAGGGTGGTGCCGAACACGGTGGTGCCCAGGATCTCCGAGGGCTCCTTGATGCGCTCGTCGCCGGCGTCGATCCAGGAGAAGATCCGCTTGGTCAGGCCCTTGCGGGTGCCGCAGTCCTCCTCGCGGACGATGACGTCCTGCGAGACGTCGACGAGACGCCGCGTGAGGTACCCGGAGTCGGCGGTGCGCAGGGCGGTGTCCGCCAGGCCCTTGCGGGCGCCGTGGGTGGCGATGAAGTACTCCAGGACGCTCAGGCCCTCGCGGTAGTTCGACTTGATCGGGCGCTCGATGAGGCGCTGCTTGGGGTCGGCCACCAGTCCGCGCATACCGGCGAGCTGGCGGATCTGGTCCCAGTTGCCTCGGGCCCCGGAGACCACCATCTGGTAGACGGTGTTGCGCTGCGGGAAGTTCTCGCGCATCGCCTCGGCGACCTCGGCGGTGGCCTTGGTCCAGATGTCGATGAGGGAGGCGTAGCGGTCGTCCTCGGTGAGGGCACCGAGCTCGAACTGCTCCTCGATCTCAGCGGCCTCGTTCTCGTAGCGAACGAGGATCTCCTGCTTGGCCTCCGGGGAGACGACGTCGGCGAAGGCGACGGTGATACCGGACCAGGTGGACCAGTAGAAGCCGTTGGCCTTGAGGGCGTCCAGGGAGGCGGCGACCTCGACGCGCGAGTAGTTCTCCGCCAGGGCGTTGACGATGTTGCCCAGCTGCTTCTTGTCAACGATGTAGTTGACGTAGGGGAAGGTCTCGGGCAGCGAGGTGTTGAACAGGGCCCGGCCCAGCGAGGTACGCAGGGTGATCGGGTCGCCCTCGCTCCAGCCCTCGGGCGGCTGCCAGCCCTCGGGAGCGGCGATGCCCTCCTCGAAGCGGATGTCGCAGGCGGCGTTGACGTGGAGCTTGCCGAAGTCGTAGGCCATGACCGCCTCCGCGAAGGAGGAGAAGGCCGGGACGATCTCGTTGCCCTCGGCGTCGCGCTCGACCTCGACCGCCGGGTCGGGGTCGGAGGTGAGGTAGTAGGTGCCGATAATCATGTCCTGACTGGGCATGGTCACGGGGCGCCCGTCGGAGGGCTTGAGGATGTTGTTCGAGGACAGCATGAGGATGCGGGCCTCGGCCTGCGCCTCGGCGCCCAGCGGCAGGTGGACGGCCATCTGGTCGCCGTCGAAGTCGGCGTTGAAGGCGCCGCACACGAGCGGGTGCAGCTGGATGGCCTTGCCCTCGATGAGCTGGGGCTCGAAGGCCTGGATGCCCAGGCGGTGCAGGGTGGGGGCGCGGTTGAGCAGCACGGGGTGCTCGCGGATGACCTCGGCCAGGACGTCCCAGACCTTGGGGTTGGCGCGCTCGACCATGCGCTTGGCCGCCTTGACGTTCTGGGCCTCCTTGAGCTCGACGAGCCGCTTCATGACGAAGGGCTTGAACAGCTCCAGGGCCATCTGGCTGGGCAGACCGCACTGGTGGAGCTTGAGCTGGGGGCCGACGACGATGACGCTACGGCCGGAGTAGTCCACGCGCTTGCCCAGGAGGTTCTGGCGGAAGCGGCCCTGCTTGCCCTTGAGCATGTCGGACAGGGACTTCAGCGGACGGTTGCCCACGCCGGTGACCGGACGGCCGCGGCGGCCGTTGTCGAACAGGGCGTCGACGGCGTCCTGAAGCATGCGCTTCTCGTTGTTGACGATGATCGTCGGGGCGCCCAGGTCCATGAGCCGCTTGAGGCGGTTGTTGCGGTTGATGACGCGGCGGTAGAGGTCGTTGAGGTCGGACGTGGCGAAGCGGCCACCGTCGAGCTGGACCATGGGGCGCAGGTCCGGCGGGATGACCGGGATGTTGTCCAGGACCATCGACTCCGGGGCGGTGCCGGTCATGCGGAAGGCGTTGACGACCTTGAGGCGCTTGATGGCGCGGGTCTTGCGCTGGCCGGTGCCGTTCTCGACGATCTCGGCCAGGGCGGAGGCCTCGGCCTCGAGGTCGAAGCTGCGCAGGCGGGCCTGGATGGCCTCGGCGCCCATGGAGCCCTTGAAGTAGATGCCGTAGTCGGCGACCATGTCGCGGTAGAGGACCTCGTCACCCTCCAGGTCACCGACCTTGAGGCTCACGAAGCGGTCCCACACCTTGTCCATGTGCTCCAGGGCGCGCTGGTTGCGGCGGCGCATGGCCGTGATTTCGCGCTCGGCGGTCTTGCGGAGCTTGTCGCGCTGGGAGGCCTCGGCGCCCTCGGACTCGAGCTGGGCGAGGTCCTCCTCGAGACGCTGCTGGCGCGCCTCGACCTCGGCCTGGCCGGACTCCTCGAGGTGCTTCTTCTTGACCTCCAGCTCGTTGCGCAGCGAGGGCAGGTCGTCGTGACGGCCCTCTTCATCCACCTCGGTGACCATGTAGGCCGCGAAGTAGATGACCTTCTCCAGGTCCTTGGGCGCGAGGTTGAGCAGGTAGCCCAGGCGCGAGGGCACGCCCTTGAAGTACCAGATGTGGGTGACCGGCGCGGCGAGCTTGATGTGGGCCATGCGCTCGCGACGCACCTTGGAGCGAGTGACCTCGACTCCGCAGCGCTCGCAGACGATCCCCTTGTAGCGCACGCGCTTGTACTTGCCGCAGGCGCACTCCCAGTCCCGGGTGGGGCCGAAGATCTTCTCGCAGAAGAGTCCGTCCTTCTCCGGCTTGAGGGTGCGGTAGTTGATGGTCTCGGGCTTCTTGACCTCGCCGTGGGACCACGAGCGAATGTCCTCCGCGGTGGCGAGGCCGAGCTGGATCCTGTCGAACACGTTGGCGTCGAGCACAGTTCCTACTTCCGATGGTGAAATCTCATCAGGTGGTGGTCTGGGGGCGTTCCGTCGTCGTTGTTCCATGACTCCGACGGCGCCTGCGAGCCTGGTGGGAGGGCGGGCGGCGGGTGGGCCACCCGCCCTCAACCGGGGCTCGATGAAGTTGTCACGAAGTCGTCACGAGGCGGTGGCCACTCAGATCTCGTCAACCGTGGAGGCCATGGCCCCGCCCGGACGCCGGCCCAGGTCGAAGCCGAGCTCATCGGCGGCGCGCGAGCCGTCGTCGTCGGTGTCGTCCAGGGCGATGGCAACGCCCTCGGCGTCCAGGGCCTCGACGTTCAGGCACAGCGACTGCATCTCCTTCATGAGCACCTTGAAGGACTCGGGGATGCCGGGCTCGGGGATGTCCTCGCCCTTGACGATGGCCTCGTAGACCTTGACACGGCCGTTGACGTCGTCGGACTTGACGGTGAGGAGCTCCTGGAGGGCGTGGGCGGCGCCGTACGCCTCCATGGCCCACACCTCCATCTCACCGAAGCGCTGACCACCGAACTGGGCCTTACCACCCAGCGGCTGCTGGGTGATCATGGAGTACGGACCCGTGGAGCGGGCGTGGATCTTGTCGTCCACGAGGTGGTGGAGCTTGAGGATGTACATGTAGCCCACCGAGATGGGGTACGGGAAGGGCTCACCGGAGCGGCCGTCGAACAGGCGGGCCTTGCCGTTGGGCTCGACCAGCTGCAGGCCGTCGGAGGTCGGCAGCGTGGAGCCCAGCAGCCCCATGAGCTCGTTGTCCCGCACACCGTCGAAGACGGGCGTGGCCACGGGCGTGCGCGGCTCGGCCTTGATGCCGTTCTCGGGCAGGTTGGCGGTCCAGGCCTCGCCGGCCTCGCGCGCGGCAGTGGCGTCCCAGCCGCGGGAGGCGACCCATCCCAGGTGCAGCTCAAGGACCTGTCCGACGTTCATACGGCTGGGCACGCCCAGCGGGTTGAGGATGACGTCGACCGGGGTGCCGTCGGCCAGGAAGGGCATGTCCTCCACGGGCAGGATCTTGGAGATGACGCCCTTGTTGCCGTGGCGGCCGGAGAGCTTGTCACCGACGGTGATCTTGCGGCGCTGGGCGATGTAGACGCGCACCATGCGGTTGACGCCCGCGGGCAGCTCGGCGTCGTCGGAGGCGGCGTCGATCTCGCGCACGCCGGTGACGATGCCGTACTCGCCGTGGGGCACGCGCAGGGAGGTGTCGCGCACCTCGCGGGCCTTCTCACCGAAGATGGCGCGCAGGAGGCGCTCCTCGCTGGTCAGCTCGGTCTCACCCTTGGGGGTCACCTTGCCCACGAGGATGTCGCCGCTGCGGACCTCGGCACCGATGCGGATGATGCCACGCTCGTCGAGGTTGGCCAGGGTCTCCTCGCTGACGTTGGGGATGTCGCGGGTGATCTCCTCGGCGCCCAGCTTGGTGTCGCGGGCGTCGACCTCGTGCTCCTCGATGTGGATCGAGGTGAGCATGTCCTCGGCGACCACACGCTGGGAGATGATGATGGCGTCCTCATAGTTGAGGCCCTCCCAGGTCATGAAGGCGACCAGGAGGTTCTGGCCCAGGGCCAGGTCGCCCTCGTTGGTGGCGGGGCCGTCGGCCAGGACCGTGCCGACCTCGACGCGCTCGCCCTCGGTGGCCACGACCCGCTGGTTGTAGCAGTTGCCCTGGTTGGAGCGGCGGAACTTGGCGACCTTGTAGACGTTCTCGGTGCCGTCGTCGTTGGCCACGCGCACGAAGTCCGCGCAGACCTCGGTGACAACACCGGCCTTGTCGGCCACGAGGACGTCACCGGCGTCGACGGCGGTGCGCCGCTCCATGCCCGTGCCCACCAGCGGGGCGTCGGGGCGGATGAGCGGCACGGCCTGGCGCTGCATGTTGGCGCCCATGAGGGCGCGGTTGGCGTCGTCGTGCTCCAGGAAGGGGATGAGGGACGTGCCCACCGACACCATCTGGCGCGGGGAGACGTCCATGAGGTCGACCTGGTCAGCCGCCACGAGTGCCGGCTCGCCGCCGGTGACCCGGCACAGGACGTGGTCCTCGGCGAAGTGGCCGTCGGCGGTCAACTCGACGTTGGCCTGGGCGATGACGTGGCGGTCCTCGTCGTCGGCCGTCAGGTAGTGGGTCTCGTCGGTGACCTGGCCGTCGACGACGACGCGGTAGGGGGTCTCGACGAAGCCGAAGGGGTTGATGCGCCCGAAGGTCGCCAGCGAGCCGATGAGGCCGATGTTGGGGCCCTCGGGGGACTCGATGGGGCACATGCGCCCGTAGTGCGAGGTGTGGACGTCGCGGACCTCCATGGAGGCGCGCTCACGGGACAGACCGCCGGGGCCCAGGGCGCTCAGGCGGCGCTTGTGGGTCAGGCCCGCCAGCGGGTTGTTCTGGTCCATGAACTGGCTGAGCTGGGAGGTGCCGAAGAACTCCTTGATCGCGGCCGTCACGGGCCGGATGTTGATGAGCGTGTTCGGCGTGATGGCCTCGACGTCCTGGGTGGTCATGCGCTCGCGCACCTGACGCTCCATACGGCTCATACCGGTACGCACCTGCGCCTGGATGAGCTCGCCCACCGCACGGATGCGGCGATTGCCCAGGTGGTCGATGTCGTCGTACTCGACGGCGATCTCGGTGATCTCGCCGTCACGCACGCCCTCGACGGTCTCGGCGCCGGAGTGCAGGGCCAGCAGGTAGCGCAGGGCCGCGACGATGTCCTCGATGCGCAGGGTGGACTCGGTCAGGTCCGAGGCCAGGCCCAGCTTCTTGTTGATCTTGTAGCGGCCGACCTTGGCCAGGTCGTAGCGCTTGGGGTTGAAGTAGAAGTTCTCCAGCAGGGTGCGCCCGGCCTCGACGCTCGGCGGCTCACCGGGGCGGATCTTCTTGTAGATGTCCAGGAGCGCCTCGTCCTGGGTGGTGATCTTGCGGTCCTCGTCCAGGGCGGAGGTCAGGGCCGGGTAGTCGGCGAACTCCTTGCGGATCTCCGACTCGTCCATGCCCAGGGCCAGCAGGAAGACGGTGACGTCCTGCTTGCGCTTGCGGTCGATGCGCACCGCGACACGGTCGGACTTGTCGATCTCGAACTCGAGCCAGGCACCGCGCGAGGGGATGAACTTGACGTTGTAGACGTACTTGTCCGTGGCCTTCTCGGTGGTGCGCTCGAAGTACACGCCCGGGGAGCGCACGAGCTGGGAGACGACGACGCGCTCGGAGCCGTTGACGATGAAGGTGCCCTTATCGGTCATGAGCGGGAAGTCGCCCATGAAGACCGTCTGAGACTTGATCTCACCGGTGGAGAAGTTCTCGAAGTCCGCCACCACGTAGAGGGGGGCGGAGTAGGTGAGGTCCTTCTCCTGGCACTCCTCGGCCGTGTACTTCGGCTCCTCGAAGCGGTGGTCGTGGAAGGACAGGGCCATGGTCTCGCCGAAGTCCTCGATCGGGGAGATCTCGTCGAAGATCTCCTCCAGACCGGAGGTCTCGGGCAGGGAGCCCGGGTGTGCCTTGTTGGCGGCGGTCATCCGCTCGCGCCACCTCTCGTTACCGACGAGCCAGTCGAAGCTCTCGGTCTGGAGGGCGAGCAGATTCGGAGCCTGCATGGGCTCGGCGATCTTGGCAAAGTTGATACGACGCGACGCGGTACGAGCGGCGATGTCAGCAGCAGTGGGTGCGGAGGTGCGCGAGGCAGCCAAAGGGGGATCCTTCCCTCAGATCGGGGATCACACAACGCGCACTGCGAGCACCGGGTTGAGTAGAATCTCCGTTGCCGGGCTCACGCCCGCCAAGGTTCCGACGGGCCGAAGCCCGTACGGAGGGCAGATACTCCTCGCACCAATACACACAATGCACGCAAAGCGCTAGCGTACACGGCCGACGTCAAGGACTCCACGCCGATCCGCCCTGGTTCCTTGCGATTCCCACCACAGTCGCGCATACTGCCCCACCCGTGTCCACCGCGTGACCTGAGTCCCTCAGTGGGCGCCTCTCGCTGAGCGGCTGCCGGCCGGCTCGCGCCCGGCACGCCAGCTCCCGCGCGCCCGCCCGATACCTTCCGGCCGACGGCGTCGGGAACGTACTTTCCGATCGGCGACTGCGTTCTCCCCCAGACCACTGGGGACGGACCTCAGTGACCTGGAGGACATCGCAGTCCTCGGCGCACATGTACGTCCCCGATCCCCCACCGCCCCGAGTCCGACGACGTCGAAGCACACGGAGGCCGGACAGCACCAGGCCCCCGGAACACGACCGGGTCCCGCCCACCTCATGGTGGACGGGACCCGGTGAAGATGGGCTTCCCCGGCCCTCGGCGACCCTCAGGCCGCCTCAGGCAGCGGGGAGAGACTCACTTGAGGGTGACGGTGGCGCCGGCGCCCTCGAGCTGCTCCTTGGCCTTCTCGGCGGCCTCCTTGTTGGCGCCCTCGAGGACGGGCTTGGGAGCGCCGTCGACGAGCTCCTTAGCCTCCTTCAGGCCGAGGGAGGTCAGAGCGCGCACCTCCTTGATGACCTGGATCTTCTTGTCGCCGGCGGCCTCGAGAATGACGTCGAACTCGTCCTTCTCCTCGGCGGCGGCGTCGCCACCGGCAGCGCCGGGGGCGGCGGCAACGGCCACGGCGGCCGGAGCGGCGGCGGTAACGTCGAAGGTCTCCTCGAAGGCCTTGACGAACTCGGACAGCTCGATGAGGGTGAGCTCCTTGAACTGCTCGATGAGCTCTTCGGTGGTCAGCTTCGCCATGATGGGCGTTCCTTCCTTATCAGGTTCCTGCGCGCGCAGGGTTGGTGGATGACGCGTGCGGCCTCAGGCCGCGGTCTCCTGCTTCTCGCGCAGGGCGTCGACGGTGCGCACGGCCTTGGAGGCCGGTGCGGCGAAGAGGTACGCAGCCTTGGACAGGGACGCCTTGATGGCGCCCGCGGTCTTGGCGAGCAGCACCTCGCGGGACTCGAGAGAGGCAAGCTTGTCAACGCCGTCGGCGGACAGCACGGCGCCGTCCATGACACCGCCCTTGATGACGAGCTGCTGGTTGTCCTTGGCGAAGTCACGCAGAGCCTTGGCGGCCTCGACCGGCTCACCGGTGACGAACGTCAGGGCGGAGGGGCCCGTGAGGTCGTCGGCGAAGTCCTCGAGCCCGACCTGGCGGGCGGCGATCGCAGCAAGCGTGTTCTTCACCACGGTGTACTCGGCGTTACCGGCGAGGGAACGACGCAGCTCCTTGAGCTGGGCGACGCTCAGTCCCCGGTACTCAGTCAGCAGGACCGCGTCAGCCTGGCGGAACTTGTCCGCCAGTGCAGCAACGGCTGCTTCCTTGTCAGGCCGTGCCATGGGCCCTCCTTCCGTGGTATGCCGCAGGGGTCCATTCACTGGAAAAGCCCCGCGCCGGTGGGCACGGGGCTCAATCTCGGGCACGCCCGAAGAAGTCTCGTTCTCACCTGCGCCGGCCCCACCTGACGTGGACTTGGTCCCGCCGGAGCGGGCGACCTGCGGTCTTTGGCAGAGAGCACCTTACCCAGCAGCGACCTCCGCGGCGCAAGGCAGGCGGCCGTGGAACTGGTCACGTCACCGCGAATGCTGGACGAAAGCATCCCCCGGTCGGCCTGGGTTCGGGGCAGCGGGCAGTCCGACGTCGGGCGCGGACGTGCCCCGCACTGACCTGCGCTGCCGGCCCAGCCAGTCAGACGCCGAGGCTCTCGGCCAGCGCCCCCCGCTCCGTGACGTCGTACCAGAGCAGGTCGGCCTCGGCGGCGCGCTCGAAGGCGTCCTCGTCGCCGAGCCGGGCGGCTCGTACATCGTCCTGCGCCTCGGGCTCGTCCACGAGCAGGGCGGCGACGTCCTCCCAGGAGATCTCACCGGTGACCTCGATCGTGCCGGGCAGGACGTCGCCCTCCACGGGAAGCTCACGCACGTTCTCGGCGTCGACGTCGGCCGCGATGACGATGCGCCGGTCGGCCAGGCCCGCGGCCTCGGGCTCGGCCAGCAGGACGACGGAGGCGTCGGCGGCGCACAGCGAGGCGGAGACCTCCAGGCCCTCCTCGTCCTCCTCAGGCAGGGCCTGGGCGAGGGCCGGGGTGGCGGCGTGAGCCGTGAGCGGCTGGTGCGAGGACCCCAGGACGCTTGCACGCAGGTGGGCGGCGGTGGCGGGCAGGTAGATGCGCATGCGCCCAGTCTGCCCTACCTCCGCACTCACCCCCTTCCACGAAGCAGCCGGGCGGCCCACCCGGCACCGCTCGCGCTCCGGTTCTCAGTAGCGGTGTCGACCAGTTCCCGGCGGTGCCGACCCCGGAGGCGTTCTCGTACTCGACTCTGTCCCGGGTTGGTGCGGCGAGCCGAGGACCGGCCTCTGCGGCTGGTTCACTGGCTGGCTCGCCGGCTGGATCGATGGTGGCAGGCCCGGAGGCGACTGCGGCGGCGCCTGGATGAGTCCGCTGGGCGCCTGGGGAGCCGGCGGTCGTTCACCGACCACCTGTCCCCCGTCCCTGTCTCGGCGGCGGCGCCTCGCACCCGCGCTGCGCACGTTCGAGCGGCTCCTGCTTCTGACGGTTGCGGCCTGGGCCGCGGAGCTCCTGCGGTCCCGGCGCCCACCGCGCCGCTTGGAGCGCCACAGCCGGGAACGACGCGGGGAGGCGGCCCTGCGTACCGCTGCGACCTGCGGGTCGATCCGGTCGACCAGTGCACTGAGGGCCTTGCCCAGTGCACTGGCGGGCGCCTGCTCCAGAACAGTGCACCCCTGAAGCAGGCAGGCGTCGGCCGTTGCCGCATCATCGGGCAGGAGCACAATGTCCTCCAGCCCACCGAAACGCGCCAGGGCCTCTCGCAGAGCCTGCTGGGGAGAAGGTCCTGCGGCCGAGGCCCGCACCCGGTTGATGACGACCTCGACCCGGCCTGCGGGGTTCATGGAGGCCCCCATCTCATCGAGGAGCTGGAGCAGGCGGCGCACCCCGACGGGGTCGGCCCCGCCGACGACCAGGATGACGTCGGCGTGCGACACCAGGTCGGCCGTCACGGCCCCACGTCCAGGCTCAAGGGTGAAGTCGTCGACGTCGTCATCGGCGGGCCCGCCGGCGACGTCGACGACGGTCCAGGCCGCGGCCCGGCGGCACTGTGCCCACACCTCGGTCATCGAGGCCGGTGGCAGCTCGCGCCAGCGCCCGGACCTGCCCAGGCCGCCCAGCAGGAAGAGCCCATCGCCCACCGGAGCCAGGATTCGTCGAAAGCTCTCCGCGTCAAGGCGGCCGTGGGTGGCCAGACGGGCGGCCCCGGCCAGGGCCGAGGAGTCCTCCGGCATACCGAGGAGCTGGACGAGACTGGGAGCCTCGACATCTGCATCCACGAGGATCGCACCGCCGCAGGCGGCCAGGCCGTGGGCGAGGGAGGCGGCGACCGTCGAGCGCCCGGGAGCACCATGAGGCCCCCACACCAGGACGATCCTCCCTCCACGCTCGTCACCCGCCGGCCTCGCCGCGACCGGGAGCACAGGCTCCGGCGTATCCGCGGCGGCCGACTCCCGGCCGCGCAGCCGGTCCTGCCCCGTGTCTTCCTCGGCTCCGGCGTCGTTGGAGACCCGGGGCAGCTGCGACGGCGCCGTCCCGCCCTCAGGGGAGCCGGGCGACTGGCGCCACAGCTCTTCGAGCCAGGCGGTCTCCTGGGCGGCAGTGTTCGATTCCGTGTGCGGTTCCGTGCTCGGTTCCGTCGAAGCGGGGGTGGCGGCGCCCAGCCAGTCGGCGCTGTCAGCTGCCGGCCCGCTCCCGGTGGGGGCCACGCCGGAGACCCCACCACGACGCACGAGGTCCTGCAGCGCCGCACAGATCCGGCCGGGCTCCGTGTCGCGCCGGAGAATCGGCCACCCCGCACTGCGCCAGCGCTCCTCCTCGTGGGCCTCCACCAGGAGCATTCCGCTCAGGCCCGCGCGCGCGAGCCGGTCCAGGACGGTGCGGTCGATCTCATCGAAACCGGTGTCCAGCAGGGCGAAGCCCGCCAGTCCGGCCATCCCCGCTGAGAGCAGCTCTGGCAGGTCGGCGCATCGGCGCACGACGCACAGCCCGCTTCCCGCCTGGCTCAGCGCCCGCAGGATCCCGGCGTCGTCGCCGCTGAGAGCCAGGAGGACTCCGGCGCCCGGGGCGCTCACGAGGCCTTCTCCGCCGGCGCTTCCTGGCCGGTGGGAACCAGGACGAGCGCCCCCTCCTGACCGACGGCGCTGAGAACGGCGGCGAGGGAGGCCTCGGGAACCTTGACCTCCACCCCGGTGCCGGGTCCGGAGATCAACCCCTTGCTGGTCTCACCGACTGAGGCGATGACCAGCCCTGTGGCCACGCGGCGGGCTCCAGTCCCCTCGGCCTGCCCCGACTGGTCGCCTTGGCCTCCCTGTCCGCCCTGTCCGCTCTGCCCGGTCTGCCCGGCGGCAGGCGCCTGGGCTGTGGGCCGGCCCGCCACGCCCTCCTTGGGCACGATCCACAGATCGACGTAGTCGCCGACCTTGGTCGAGGCCGGCAGGTTGGAGGCGACAGTGAGGACCACCGGCCGCAGCTCCTGCTCCCGGCCGCTGTTGACGGCCGCCGTGGCCAGCAGCTCCCCCTTGCGCATGGAGCGCGTGGACACGGCGCCGTCCGGCAGGTGCCCGGCCTCGACGTAGGCATCGGTGCCGGGATGGGCCTCGACCACCGTAAGAATGCCGTCGGCAGTCAGGTCCGTCCCGGGAGCAACGTCCTGGGAGAGGACGTAGACGCGAGTGGTATCAGCGGCCGCGTCGACCGCCCAGGCCCCCAGGGCCACGGCCCCGGCCACCAGCACCACTCCCCCGGCCATACGCGGATCCTTCCAGGCAGGCCGGCGCCAACGACCGCGGGGACGCTCAGGACCGGTCAGGGTTCGACTGCGGCGAGATGACATCACGGGAATCCTCCTTGATCTCCTGCAATCATCGTTGGGATAAAATAGTACCTCAAGGTTATCCACAAGTGTCTTTAAGAATTGTGGAGCGGATCCAGCAGTGGGATCATCGTGGTATGAGCACACGATTCCTGACGATCGCCGACGTCGCCGAGCAGCTTCAGCTCTCCGCCCAGGCCGTGCGCGCCCTCATCCGCACCGGCGACCTTCCCGCCATTCAGGTCGGCGCCCGCAAGCTCTGGCGCATCGAGGACCAGGCCCTGGAGGACTACATCCAGCGCCAGCTCGCCTCCACCAGGGCCATGGTCGCCGCGGGCTGGAACGAGGACGGGGCGCCCTGAACCTCTCTGCCCGCTAGCCGACGTCAGCGACTGCGCAGCACCTCGATCGCAGCGGTCATGACGCTGACAACCCCTGCGCCGCCCACCCCGGGAGCGCGACGCGAGCGGATGCCGCCCTCAGGGTCGACGGCGACATCGACATGGTCCGCTCCCACCCGGACCAGCCGCCCCACCACTTCTCCAGAGCCCAGCACCAGGCGCACCCGCGCTCCGCGTCGGGCGATCTCACGCATCAGGGCCGTCAGCGTGGGCCGACGGCGGCCGTCCCGGGGCGCCGGACCGGCCAGTGACGCCACTGTGGCCACCGCGCTCACCGGGACGACGGCCTGCAGCCCCTCCCCCTCATCGACGAGGACGTAGGAGGGCTCCACCCGGCAGGCCACACCGTCGACGGGGACACCGCCGCGAGTCCGCAGGTGGATGAGTCGGCCCACCGAGCCTCGCAGACGGTCGACGAGCTCGATGGAGGCGTGCTCAGCCTCCGCGAGCTCGACGCTCTGAGCCACCAGGTCCGCACGGCGCTCAGCATCGAAGCTGCTCTCCAGGTCGGCAATCATCGCGTCCCAGTCCATAGGCCCACCTCACCACAGTACGCACGCCGAGGAAAGCGCTCCGAAGCGGCTCAGGCCGTGCGCCTCCAGCACCACTCCCACCCTGTTACCACGACTCAGCGCACAGCATGTCATATCGTCATTATTGACATCATCACACCATAGGCGTACATCTAACATCATCAAACAACATCATCGGCGATGGAGGGTGACATGGGAGCTCGTCAACGACTGACGCTCCTGGCCGCAGCGTCAGGGGCCGTCCTGATAGTTCTGGGACGCACGGCCCACGGCGCCGCGGAGCAGCTCGTGCACGTCCCGCCACAGGCCTGGGGACTGAGCGACCTGTCGAACGCCGTGGTGGCCGGCACCTGCACATGCGGGGCCCTGGGGGCCCTGTGGCACGCGGTCTCGGCCCTCCTGGCACTCATGACGTGCCCCGGGGCGAACGACCCCGGCAAGCGCTGTCGCGGCGGCGCCTATGCGCTGGCAGCCAGAGCCCTCGAGGCCTGGGGAGCGCCAGCGGTGAGACGCATCGTCGCCTCCGCGCTGCTCGTCTCCCTGTCCTCGGCGCCGGCGCTGGCCAGCGAGGAGGCCAGTGGCGGGGATGACCTGGGATGGCGCCCCACCAGCTCGGCGCCCGCCTCACCGCCGTCGCAGTCCTCGACGCCGTCGACGCCGGCCGATCAGTCCCCGTCGAGCGCTTCGACCGGTTCGAGCGACTCGGAGGGCGCAAGCCAGTCAGCAGACTCGACACCGCCGGGCAGCCAGGCGGCGCAGCCCCCTACCGGCCCCGACGCCCCACCCTCCTCGAGCCCCACTCACACCGTCGCGCCCGGCGAGAGCCTGTGGTCCATCACCGCTCACCTCCTGCCCACCGGCTCCGCCCCCGCACAGATCGCGCAGGACTGGCCGGCCCTGTACCGCGCCAACTCCGAGGCCATCGGCGCCGACCCCTCGCTGATCCGGCCCGGCACGGTCCTGAGCGTCCCGGACTCCTTGTCCGCACCAAGCACACCGGCAGGAGGTCAGGCGCCATCACGATGAACCGCACCGCACCAGCGCCGGCGGCCCCCACCGCAGGCCCCAAACACCTTTCCCATTCCACTTCGCACTCCGTGCCCACGGGGCACCCTCCCACTCCCAGGAGCCCACCATGACCGCGACCACCACTGTCCAAGCCACCCGCCCCGCACGCCGCAAGACCGACGCTCAACGTCGTAGCCGCCCCACACCGAGCCACCCGACGCCGACTCGTGCGGTTCCGCACAAACCCTCCAAGCCCGTGAACGACGCAGGCTCCGTCACGCGGGGTGCGCCCCTGACGCAGTGGCCCGCCGCCGGCACTGACGCCTCGCGCACCGCCGCCATCGTGGTGACGGCCGCCAGCGAGGTCCTGGCCGGGCTGCGCCCGGTGGACCACCTGGCCCGTTGGACCAGCCCCTCCCTGTTCGAGGCCCTCGCCCGCCGGGCGGGCCTGGCCGCCCGGATCCTGGGAGGCCAGTCGAGCCCACGACGTCCGCGCATCCGTAGCGTGCGCACCGAGCTGACCATGTCGGGAGCCTGCGAGGCCACTGTCCTGCTGGAGGAGGGCAACCGGGTCCGAGCCGCGGCAGCACGCCTGGAGCTGCTGCGCGAACGCTGGATCCTCACCGGCCTGGAGATGGCGTGATCCCGCCGAACCCCGGTTGGTTGCCGGGTTCCGACGGGATCATCGACAGTCGTGTCAGCTCGCGCTGAGCCTCAGTGCCGGCGCTTCTTCCTGGAGCGACGACGCTCGGCCCGGTTGCCGCCGGAGTCGGCACCGGAACGGGAGGCCCTGCGCGAGGAGGCCCCGGAGGTCTCCTCCTCGCCGGACTCGCTGGGGCCGGAGTAGGTGACCCGCTGCTCCATGGACGCCTGCCCGGTGTCCCCCAGAACCGTACCGCGCCCCTGGCCGCCGGCCTGGCCCACGCGGATGCCGGCCGCTGCGGTGGCGTTGGCCTTGGCGACCGCCTGGGCGGCCTCGACGGTGCCGTCCTCGGCGGCGCGCTGGGCGGCGGCGTCGAAGCGGGCGACGTTGGCGAAGATCTGCTCGACGGTCTCCTCGCGGATCCCCTCCATCATCGCCCGGAACATGCGGGCACCCTCGTTGGCGTACTCCACGAGGGGGTCGCGCTGGGCCATGGCCCGCAGACCGATACCCTCCTTGAGGTAGTCCATCTCGTAGAGGTGCTCCCGCCAGCGCTTGTCCACCACGGCCAGCAGGATGCGGCGCTCCAGGGTGCGCATGGGGTCCTCACCGAGCTGGACATGGGCCAGGGCGTTGGCCTCGATGCGGGCCTCGGCGTCCTCGTAGGCGACAGCGACGTCCTCAGTGAGCTCCTCGATGAGGCGCTCCGAGGTCAGTGCGTTCTTGCCGCCCAGCGCCTCGACGACCTCGTCCTGGGTCAGGCCCACCGGGTAGAGGCGGCCGAGCTCTCCCCACAGGGCGTCCAGGTCCCACTCGTCGGGACGGCCCTCGGCCGTGCCGGCCTCGACGATGGAGGTGACGGCCTGGGCCCGGAAGGCCTCGATCTGGGGCTCCAGGTCCTCACCGTCCAGGACCTGACGGCGCTCGGAGTAGACCTTCTCGCGCTGCTCGGTCATGACGTCGTCGTACTTGAGGACGTTCTTGCGGATCTCGTAGTTGCGCGACTCCACCTGGCGCTGGGCCCCGGCGATGCCGCGAGTGACCATCTTGGACTCCAGGGGGACGTCGTCGGGGTAGGCGCCCGAGGACATGATGCGCTGGGCGAGCCCGGAGGCGAACATGCGCATGAGGTCGTCCTCCATGGACAGGTAGAAGCGGGACTCGCCCGGGTCCCCCTGACGGCCGGAGCGGCCGCGCAGCTGGTTGTCGATACGCCGCGACTCGTGACGCTCGGTGCCCAGCACGTAGAGACCGCCGAGCTCGACGACCTCGTCATGCTCGGCCCGGCAGGCCTCCTTGGCGGCGGCCAGGGCCTGCGGCCAGGCCTTCTCGTACTCCTCGGCGTTCTCCTCGGGGTCCAGACCGGCCTCCTTGAGGGCGGTGACCGCGATGTGCTCGGCGTTACCGCCCAGCATGATGTCGGTTCCGCGTCCGGCCATGTTGGTGGCCACGGTGACGGCGCCCTTGCGCCCGGCCATGGCCACGACGGCGGCCTCGCGGGCGTGCTGCTTGGCGTTGAGGACCTCGTGAGGGATGCCCTGCTCGCGCAGGCGCTCGGAGAGGATCTCCGACTTCTCCACGCTGGTGGTTCCCACCAGGACCGGCTGGCCGAGCTCGTGGCGCTCGGCGATGTCGTCGACGACGGCGTCGAGCTTGGCCTCGACGGTGGTGTAGACGAGGTCGGGCTGGTCCTGACGGATCATGGGCTTGTTGGTGGGGATCGGGACGACGCCGATCTTGTAGGTGCCGGCGAACTCGGCGGCCTCGGTCTCGGCGGTACCGGTCATGCCCGAGCGCGAGCCCTCGGGGTAGAGGCGGAAGTAGTTCTGGAGGGTGATGGTGGCCAGGGTCTGGTTCTCGGCCTTGATCTCCACCTTCTCCTTGGCCTCGATGGCCTGGTGCATGCCCTCGTTGTAGCGGCGGCCCGGCAGGACGCGGCCGGTGTGCTCGTCGACGATGAGGACCTCGCCGTCGCGCACGATGTAGTCCTTGTCCCGGTGGAAGAGCTCCTTGGCCTTGATGGCGTTGTTGAGGAAGCCGATCAGGGGGGTGTTCTCCGACTCGTAGAGGTTGTCCACCCCGAGGTAGTCCTCGACCCGCTCGATGCCGGCGGCGAGCACACCCACGGTGCGCTTCTTCTCGTCGACCTCGTAGTCCTTGCCCGCGCGCAGGCGCTCGGAGATCGTGGCGAACTCCTTGTACCACTTGTTGACGTCGCCGCTGGCCGGACCGGAGATGATGAGCGGGGTGCGGGCCTCGTCGATGAGGATGGAGTCGACCTCGTCGACGATGACGAAGGCGTGGCCGCGCTGGACCAGGTCCTCGGGGCGCTGGGCCATGTTGTCGCGCAGGTAGTCGAAGCCGAACTCGTTGTTGGTGCCGTAGGTGATGTCGCAGGCGTACTGCTCCCGGCGCTCGGCGGGCGTCTGGCCCACGAGGATGCAGCCGGTGGTCAGCCCCAGGAAGCGGTGGACGCGCCCCATGAGGTCGGACTGGTACTCGGCGAGGTAGTCGTTGACGGTCACGACGTGGACGCCCTTGCCGGTCAGGGCCCGCAGGTAGGAGGGCATCGTGGCCACGAGGGTCTTGCCCTCACCGGTCTTCATCTCGGCGATGTTGCCGCGGTGGAGGGCCGCCCCACCCATGATCTGGACGTGGTAGGGGCGCATGCCCAGGACGCGGTCGGCCGCCTCCACGACCGTGGCGAAGGCCTCGGGCAGCAGGTCGTCGAGGCTCTCCCCGCCGTCCTGGTAGCGCTCCTTGAGCTCATCAGTCATTTCGCGCAGCTCGGCGTCGGAGAGCTCGCTGTACTCGTCGGCGAGAGCCTCCACCTGATCGGCGATGGCATCAAGCTTCTTCAGGGTGCGGCCCTCGCCAATGCGAAGGATCCGGTCCACGATCGACACGCTGCATTCTCCCTTGGGACGTCAGATTGCGAAGAGCCACGATGAGACGCAGGCCGTATCGGTCGAGTCGGCCGACTCGGAATCAACTCGACATCGACGCGGAATCGGCTCAGGATCGGCTCGGTATCGGCTCAGGTCTCACCGGCTACCTGCCTCCGTACTCTAGTGGACCTCGCTGGGCGGCGGTCTTTCCAGCACCGAGATTCTTCCCACCGAGGACACAGGCGGGGCACGGGGCCACAGGGGACGACGACGACGGCCGTCCTCTCGCGGTGTGGACCGCGAGCGCCGCCAGGAGCGGGAAGGTTCCGCCTGCGTCACAGTGGGGATATGGAGCACCGTCGCCGCAAGCCCCGCCGTCCCGCCGCACTCGGCCCACCACTGGGCCTGTCGGCGGATTTCTCCCCGGCCCTGTCGCTGGGCCTGCCGACCAGTTGTGCGGGCTGTGGGCGCTGGGAGACGACGCTGTGCCCGCGGTGCCGGGAGCTGCTCGAGGCCGCCCCCTTCGCCGTGGAGCACGCCGATGCCGCCGATGACCTGGACATCTGGGCCCTGGCCTCCTACACCGGCCCGGTGCGCACCATGGTGCTGGGGTGGAAGAACGGCGCCCGGGAGGACCTGTCGGAGGTGATGGCCCGATCCGGTCGACACCTGGGGCGCCGGTGGGCGCAGGCGCACCCTCCCACAGAGGTCTGGACCGGTTCCCCCGAGGACGCGCGGGTGCTGATCGTGGTCCCCGCGCCCTCCGGGATCGTGCGCCGTCTGCGCGGCCGCCTGGTGGCGGCCCACCTGTCCGACGCCATCACCCGGGGGATCTGCGAGCAGTGGGCCGGACAGGAACCCGCAGCGCTCGTGCTGAGCACGGACCTGCTGCGCCGTCGGGGCGGTGGGGCGCACCAGGCGGGCCGATCCGCCCGTCAGCGACGGGGCAACCGCGCCCAGGCTCCGCGCCTGCTGGCCGCCGTCACCGGCCTGCCGATCCTGCTGGTCGACGACGTCGTGACCACCGGGGCAACTCTGGGGGCCTGCGCCCGGGCGCTGCGGGTGGGAGGTGGGCGGGTCCTGGGCGCCCTGGTGCTGAGCGCCGCCCCGCCCCCGGCCCATGCGCGTGCCGCGGTGCCGGCCGACCCGCAGGCGATCACCGCAGGCCGCCGCACCCCTGGCCGCATGGATCCGAGGGCCTCCACCTTGTCCGCCTGCGGCGATCAGGAGGCTTCTTCCGGGCGCGGCGCGCACGAAAGGGAGGCGTGAACAGCCCCACATGGTGTACCTTATGTGGCACAACGCACAGGCGGCTCCCGACGCCGACAAGGACAGTCGACCGGATCCCCGCCTCGGTGCCTGAGGGCCCTCACGAGGTGACCAGGAGGTGATGACACCAGTCCCGAACCCGCCGTGAGACGTGGCGGGTACTTGTCGCACACGGCCCGTCAGGGCCGGCCCACGAGCCTAGAAAGAGGTTCCACCATGGATATCACCGTCGTCGGTCGTAACGCTGAGATCAGCTCTCGCCTGCGCGACTACGTCGAGGACAAGGCCATCAAGGTTGAGCAGTTCGACCCCCGGGTCCAGCGCGTCGAGGTGGAGGTCACCCACGAGCGCAACCCGCGCCAGGCCGACACCGCCGAGAGAGTGGAGATCACTGTCGTCTCCAAGGGCCCGATCATCCGGGCGGAGGCCTCCTCCTCGGACCGCTTCGCCGCTTTTGATATCGCCATGGGCAAGCTGACCGAGCGCCTTCGCCGGGCCCGGGACCGCAAGAAGGACCACCACCGTCGTCACACCGTGGCCGCACCGAATGAGGACCTCCAGGCAGCTCCCGGCGTGGAGGAGCCCCTGGTCCCCGACACCGGTGACGCGCCGATCGAGGACTCCCCCTCCGCCCCCACCGAGCCGGGTGTCGCCGTTGAGGCGCAGCTCGGCGACTCCCCGGTGATCGTGCGTCAGAAGCTGCACGAGGCCAAGCCGATGACCGTTGACGAGGCCCTCTACCAGATGGAGCTCGTGGGGCACCCCTTCTACCTGTTCATCGAGAAGTCCTCCAAGCAGCCCTGTGCCGTCTATCACCGTCACGGGTGGACCTACGGCGTCATCCGCCTGGACGCCCAGGTGCTGTAGCCCCATCCGGCCCCGCGGTGCGGGGTTGGCCCCTGATATCCGGGTGTCCCACGGTCCTGACCGACCGGGGGCACCCGGAGTCGCGTGTCAGAGGCGCGCGTGTCAGAGGCGTCGGCTCAGGGCAGGGGGAAGGAGGGGTCAGTGACCTCGGCGGTGAGCACCCGCCACATCGCCCCGCGACGCTGCCAGGTCTGCCCGTCCTCGTCGACGATGAGGAGGGACTCCTCGGAGCGGTCGGAGATGACCGAACGGGCCCGACGCACCCCCACCAGCGTGTTGACCGCCCCACCGACCTGGACCAGACGCACCTCCGGCACGCCCCCGCCCTCGGTGCCGGCAGCGGCCAGGACGCACACGGCGTTGGGGGCGCACCAGGACAGCCCCCGCGTGCCCGTCCCACTGGCGCGGGGCATCTCCAGGGCCGGCCCCAGCCCAGTGGGACGGCCGTCCTGGTCCCTGATGATGATGGCGACGGCGACCCGCCCGTCGGTTCGTCGCACGGCGATCCGCTCGGACTCCACGGACAGGTCGAAGGCCGCGACCGTGCCGTCCTGCAGCCAGGAGGACTCCAGGGTGGCGCGCTGCCCGGAGCCGTTGACGGCGGTCAGACGCCCCTCGGCCAGCAACCAGGCCCAGCCGTGCCGGTCACCCATCGGCGCTCCCAGCCCACCGGCGCCCGCGGAGGGATCGCCCACCGAGAGGATGACGCTGGCGGAGCCCTGCCCCCGGGGCAGGCGCAGCAGGCTGGAGGCCGACAGTGCGTAGACGGCCCCGTCGGCCCCCAGGCTCGGGCTACGCGCGTCACTGGTCCCCAGGACCCGGTCACTGGCCAGGGTGACGCGCCTGGCCCCCGTGCCGCGCACGACCGAACCCTCCGACATCCCCACGATGCCTCCGACCTCGGGGGCCATCGGTGTCAGCTGGGCAGCGGCGCCGAGGTCGACGGTGCCGGCGAGCACGCGCACGTGGTCGATGCCGCTGATCTGGACGAGGCTCTGCTCGATCTGGGCCACCATGAGCCCGCGGGCGTCCTCCGAGGCGGGGTCGGAGTCCGCGCTCAGGTGGACGGTGGCGGTGCCGCCCTCGACGACGACCCCCCGCCCCGCCCGCTCGGCATTGCGCGGGATGAGGCTGGAGGCCCCCTTCGCAAGCCAGTCCGAGGGCCCGGCCAGCAGCCCGGAGACCAAGGAGTCGGCCTGCGAGCTGCGCGGGTACCAGCGCAGCTCGGGGACGAACCTGGACCGGTCCCGGGACAGGAAGGCCAGGGAGCTGACCGCGAAGTTCTGCATGAGTCGGGACAAGGGCAGCAGGATGCCGTGAGGCAGACCGACGATGCGCCATTGGCCGGTGGAGTTGGTGGCCAGGGAGAACTCGCCGGTATAGGTGCTCCCCTCCGGGGCGGGGGTGAAGACACCTAGGGAGTTGAGCACCCCCACCTGTCCGGAGGTCACCGTGAAGGAGCCGTTGGCCGCCACCGAGACCTGCGGCTCGGTCGACCCGCTGTAGGCGCTCACCGTCTCCAGGGGCTTCCACTGCGCGACGGCGTGATCGCTGAGGAACTGCTTGGCGGTGGCGAAGTCGTCGGAGAACCCCGCGATGGCGGCGCGCAGGAAACCGTTGACGATGTCCTCGGCCGAGTCCCCCTCACCCGGTCCGGGAGCGGTCTCGATGAGGGCGTTGGTGTCGGAGGCGGCCACCCCGGAGCGGGTGACGCGGCTGGAGCTCGGAAGCGCCGTGCAGCCGGCCAGCACTCCGGCGGCCGTGGCCGAGAGCAGCCCCAGCGCGCCGCGTCGCGACAATCCGACCGGAACCGTTCCGAGGATCCCGGTGGGCTCAGTGGACCCGGTGGGCCCGGTGGGCCCGGTGGGCCCGGTGGGCTCTGCAGCCTCTGCGGATCTGCGCCCCTGAGTGGGCGCGTCGCGGTTCATCGGCTGCGTCATCGGCGCCACCCCTCTTCCTCGGTCTCCTCGGGTGTGCGGGTGGCGGGCTCCTGACCGGGAAGGACGACGACGACTCGGCCGACGTCCTCGGTGACCGCGTCGTGGCTCTCCCCGGCCAGGGGGATGTCGCCCAGGACGACGCTCTGGCGGGCCCGGCGGGTGGCGGGCGCGGGCCCCAGGGGGCCGACCGGGGAGAAGGAGGACTCTTCGTCGATGGGGATGCCGGCGCGGGCCACCGCGGGCGCGTCCTGCGGGACGAGCTCGAGGGGGCCGGGGCCGCTGAGCCGGCCGGGACCGCCGTCGGCCCCCTGGGTGCGGGGCAGGACCAGCAGGAAGGAGGAGCCGTCGGCCGGCCACCCCCAGGCCGAGAGGCGCCCGCCGTGCAGACGGGCATCCTCCATGGCGATGGACAGCCCCAGTCCGGTGCCTCCCAGGCTGCGCTTGCGCGAGGGGTCGGCGCGGTAGAAGCGGTCGAAGACCTTGGTGACGACGTCGGGGCTCATGCCGATGCCGTGGTCGCGCACCCGCACCGCCACCGCGTCGGCGTCCACGGCGACGGTGACGTCCATCGGCTTGCCCTCACCGTGCTCGAGCGCGTTGACCACGAGGTTGCGGATGATGCGCTCGACCCTGGTGACGTCGATCTCCGCGGTGGCCGGCTCCTCGGGGAGATGGAGGCGCAGCTCGGTGCCGGTGGCGTCGAAGTGGAACTGGGTGGTCTCGATGACGGTGTCGACCACCTGGGCGAGGTCGATCTCCTCCAGCCGGAGCTTGACGTTCCCGGAGTCGATGCGGGAGATGTCCAGCAGGTCGGTGAGCATGGTCTCGAAGCGGTCCACCGAGCTGGACAGGACCTGGATGCTGCGCAGGGCGAAGGGATCGGAGATCTCCTCGCGCGCGTCCTGGATCTGCTCCGTGGCCAGGCGGATCGAGGCCAGCGGGGTGCGCAGCTCGTGGGAGACGTCGGAGACGAAGAGGCGCTGCACCTTGGACAGGGACTCCAAGCGCTCGATCTGGTCTTCCAGCGAGGTCGCCATGTGGTTGAAGGATCTGGCCAGGGTGGATATCTCGTCCTCCCCCTGGATGCTCAGCCGCTCGGCCAGCAGTCCGGAGGCCAGCCGCTCAGCGGCCCGGGCGGTGTGCCGCACGGGGCTGAGCACCCACCTGGTGAAGGCCCACACCACGACGATGAGGATGGCCAGGAAGCCCAGCCCCCCAATGGTGATGTTGCGCGAGGCCAGGGAGACGATGCGCTGCTCGCTGGCCAGGCTGTAGACGAGGTAGAGGTCGTACTCCCCTGCCAGGGGCAGGCTCACCCGGGTCCCCACGATGAGCCCCGGATCCGTGCCCCCCTCATCGTTGGGCACCGCCACCGACTGCCAGTACTGGGCGCGCGCCCCGCCCTCATCGAGCGCCCTGGTCATCTCAGGGGTGATGAGGGAGCGCAGACGGGTGTCGGTCTCCAGGTCGTTGACGACCGTCGTCGAGGTCTCCTCCTCGTTGCGCAGCATGAGGACCCCCACTCCCCCGGAGGAGGAGATCGAGTCCTTGGCGCCGTTGACCTGCCGCTCGGCGGCGGCTGAGACCTCGTCGACAGTGACTGCCGTGGTCGAGTCGAACTCGGCCTGAGCGACGCTGGCGCGCAACGCGGCATCGGCGAGGATGACGTCACGCTGATCGGCGAACACCTCGGAGCGGATCCGGTCGGTCACGAAGGTCAGCAGCAGAACAATGAGAAGCAGACCAATGACGGTGGCGGTGCACACCATGCGCACCTCGAGGCTGCGGCGCAGCAGCCCCGGCAGAGGCAGACGCCGAACCAGCCGCTCCTCCGCGGTGCCCACCGATGACCCCATCGACGTGCCCCCTGAATTACGCATCGGGTTCATTGTATGGCGCCCGATGCGCCGTCGCTCACGCGGATTCGCCGACCCTGTAGCCGACACCGCGCACCGTCACCACGATCGAGGGACGCTCGGGGTCCTTCTCGATCTTGGCCCGCAGGCGCTGAACGTGAACATTGACCAGTCGGGTGTCGGCCGGGTGCTGGTAACCCCACACCTGGCTGAGGAGCTCCTCACGGGTGAAGACCTTCCACGGCGACCGGGCCAGAGTCACCAGCAGCTCGAACTCCAGCGGCGTCAGGGAGATGACCGACTCGCCGCGCTTGACCTGGTGACCGGCGACGTCGATGTCGAGGTCCCCGGCACGCACGTGCTCGGCCGCACCGGGGTTGGTGCGACGCAGGCGGGTGGAGACACGGGCCAGCAGCTCCTTGGACTTGAAGGGCTTGGTCACATAGTCGTCCGCACCGGCCTCAAGACCGGCGACGACGTCCTGGGTGTCGGTGCGCGCGGTCAGCATGATGATCGGCACGTCGGACTCGGAGCGGATGAGCCGGCAGATCTCGACGCCGTCGAGCCCGGGAAGCATGAGGTCGAGCAGGACCAGATCGGGGTTGACCTCGTGGAAGGCGTCCAGGGCTTTGGCCCCGTCATGACAAAGTGTGGGCGTGTAGCTCTCCGACTCCAGCATGATGCCGATCATCTCGGCCAGGGATGCATCGTCGTCGACGACCAGAATGCGCGTGCTCATAGCCCGTATCTTGGCATGAGCCCCAGGACCCGAGGGACACCCGGACCACCGAGGTGGCGCCCACAGTTTCCCCAGGAAATTAAGAGAATCCCCTCAGTTACGGGAAAAACCGGCGTCATCGCGCCCAGAAGCCGGGATTATTGCGGCCGAACCGTGATCTTCGCTGCGCCCCCTGAACCTGGCTCAGGGCACACGCAGAGCTCCAGAGGCACGATTTCCTCCTCCAGGGGGAGGGCCAGATGACGGCCGGACGTGACAGCATGGGCTTATGAGTACCGACTTCCCCCCTGACGGCAGCGGTCCGAGCGGAGAGCCGGACCGCGAGGCTCACGGCACCTCCGGCAGCGACTTCGTCGGAGGCGATCAGGACGGATGGCAGGCCCCCGACGCCGGCGCCTTCACAGGAGCTCCCTCCTACCCGGCTCCGGGCTCAGCAGCGGGACCCCAGTACCCCGGCTACGGCGGCTACCAGACGCCACCGGTGGGTCAGCCGGGCTACGCAGGCGGCTCAGTCCCCGGAAACGCCCCCTATCTCGGAGCACCGGGGTATCCGGGAGCTCCCGGCGGCCCCGGATACCCGGGCTACGGCGGCTACACGTCGGCACTGGCCCCCAAGCCCTCGATCATTCCGCTGCGGCCGCTGTCCATCGGGGAGATCCTCGGGGGAGCCTTCGAGTCCCTGCGCGCCAACCCCAAGGCCATGTTCGTCCCCTCGCTGGTGGTGATGAGCGTTGTGGGGCTCTTGTCCGCCGGCAGCTTCGCCCTGTTCCTGTCCCGGCTCGGCCTGCCGAACCTGACGTCCGGGAAGGTTGAGCTCTCCGACGCCGACCTGGACAAGATCGGGGCATCGTTGGTGGGCCTGCTCGTCCAGCTCGGCGTGACCAGCGTGCTGAGCATGATGGCCACCTCGATCATTATCGGCCTGCTCATCGTGACCGTCTCACGCACCATTCTGGGCCGCAAGGCGTCCCTCGGCGACGTGTGGCAGCGCACCCGGCCGCGAGTGTGGGCGCTCATCGGCCAGACGCTCCTCATCGAGCTCATCCTCGCCGTCATCACCGCCGTCTTCGCCGCAGTCGCCGTCGGCATCGGCTGGGCCCTCCTGGGGAACGTCATTGCCAACGGGGCCGCTGAGGACTCCGCCGGGACCATCATCCTCGCCATCCTGGCGATCCTGGCGGTGATCGCCGTGCTCGGGCTGGCGATCTTCGCGCTGATGTGCAAGCTGTGCCTGGCGCCGGCGGCACTGGTCCTGGAGAACATCGGCGTCATGGAGGGGATCTCCCGCTCCTGGACCCTCACGCGGGGCTACTTCTGGCGGATCGTCGGCATCCGTCTGCTCTCCTTCATCATCGTCTTCTTCGCCACCCAGATCGTGTCCCAGGGCGTGTCCATCGTCATGCAGGGACTCGTCTACGCCGCCCCGGACATGACCCTCGCGATCCTGGTGGCATCGACGCTTCTCAGCAGTCTCGTCCAGGCCGCGATCCTGCCCTTCGACTCCGCCGTGGTCGCGCTCATGTACACCGACCTGCGGATGCGCTCCGAGGGCCTGGACGTCGAGCTGCGTCACGCCGCCGGAGTATGAGCCGGCCGTGACACCTCTCAGGACGATCAGCGCGCAGGCCCCGGCGACCCCCGACGCCGACGAGGCCCGGCGCGCCGCGGGTAGGGAGCTCTCCCGTCCGATCTACCACGACCATCACGATCTGTGGGACCGGATCTGGAGCTGGCTCAGGGGGCTCTTCGATGTCGGCAGCATGGTCCCCGGGGTTCCCTCCTGGGTGTCCACGCTCATCGTGGTTCTCGTCGTCGCCGCCGGTATCGCGCTGCTGACCCTCCTGCTGACCAGGCTGTCCTCGGCCCGCCGGGTAGCGACGCCGCCGTCGCTGTCGGTCTTCACCGACGACCGCGATGCCGACGCTCTGACCCGAGCCGCGGACACGGCGGCCGCGCAGGCCGACTTCACCACCGCCGTCGTCGAACGCTTCCGCGCCATCATCCGCTCCCTCGATGAGCGCGGGATCATTGACGAGTACCCGGGCATGACGGCCCTGGAGGCGGCCACACTCACCCACCAGGCCCTCGGCGAGCACCGGGTCGTGGCCGCGCTGTACGAGGCCGCCCACCTGTTCGACGCCGTCCTCTACGGTCGAGTGGTCTCCACCAGCGCCCAGGACCAGCAGATGCGCGAGCTCGCCGATCAGATGACCACGGTCCGCCTCCCCAGCGGACACGCCCTCGTCGGCGCCTCCGCCCACGCCCCGGGGACGCCGGCATGAGCACCCCCACGACGACGTCGCAGCCCCCGCCTCCCCCGGACTCCCCTCTCGAGGCCGCCCCGCCCCAGGTGACGGGTCCGCACTGGTCCCGGCGCTGGCGCCGGTGGCGCCCGGGGGTCATCGCGGTGGCCCTCATGCTCATCCCCGTCCTGGTGACCGTGTGGACTCGGACCATCACCTCCACGACGCCGCTGGCCATCGACAACCCCAAGGACTGGGGAACCATGGCGCTCGCCGAGCTGCTGCGCGACGAGGGGATCTCCGTGAGCAAGGCCGGCAGCCTCTCCCAGGCCGTGGACGCCGGCCGCCAGGGCGCAACCATCGCCGTGGTCAACGCCGACCGGCTCAGCAACCAGGACCGGCGGGCCCTGGCCGAGTCGGGCGGCGACGTCGTCGTCGTCGGAGCCGAGAGCGGCAGCGACGCCCTGGCGGGGCTGACGGGCATGACCGCCAAGGGCACCGCGGCAGCGGCCTCCTCCACCCGGGCGCCACAGTGCAACGACGCCGATGCCCAGGCCGCCCGGAGCCTGGCCGGCACGCGCGCCTCGGTGTCCCTGCAGGGCGATGGCGACGCCGTCGGCTGCTTCCCGGTGGGCGAGGACCGTTACGCCTATGCCACCGACTCCCTGCCCAGCGGTGCCACGCTGCGAGTCCTGCCCGATCCCGCGCCGGTGACCAACGTTCACCTGGCCCAGGAGGGGCACGCAGCCTTGGGAGTGCGCGCACTGGGCCACCACAGCCGCGTGCTGTGGTTGGACGGAGAGCACACGGAGGCGCCCTCCGTGTGGAACTCCTCCTCCACTCCCCCCTGGCTTCCGGTCCTCATCTTCCAGCTCCTCGTCATCGCCGGCGTGCTGGCGATCGTCCAGGGGCGTCGCTTCGGCGGCATCGTGAGCGAGGACCTGCCCGTCGTCGTGCGCTCCATCGAGACCACGGTGGCCCGCGGACGTCTCTACCGTCAGGGCTCGGACCGGCCCCGTGCGGCCCAGGCCCTGCGCTCGGGTGCCGCGCTGCGTCTGGGCGCCACCCTGGGCCTGCCCCCCGGGACCTCGCGCCGTGACGTCATCGCCGCCGTCTCCCTGGCCTCGGGCATCGCCCCGGCCACGGTGGACTCTCTTCTTTACGGCCCGCCGCCAACCAGCGACAACGCCCTGGCCACCCTGGCAGTTCAGCTCGACCAACTCGAGAGCGAGGTTCACTCCACATGAGCACGGACAGCACCGACCCCACCCGCGCCCCGGGCATCGCAGGTGACGCGGATACCGGCGCACCCCACTCCCAGGCCCCCGAGGGCCCGGACGCCTCGGGAACCCACAGCGCCCCACAGGTCTCACCGTCCTCCCCCCGCGGGGAGGACGGCTCCGACCCGCGCAGGCGCCTGGTGTCCGTGCGCAGCGAGGTGGGCAAGGCCGTCGTCGGTCAGGAGGCAGCTGTGACCGGGCTGGTCATCGCCCTGCTCGCCGGCGGGCACGTCCTGCTCGAGGGGGTTCCCGGCGTGGCCAAGACCCTCCTGGTGCGGTCGCTGGCCACCGCGCTGGATCTGGAGACCAAACGCATCCAGTTCACCCCCGACCTCATGCCCGGGGACGTCACCGGCTCACTCATCTACGACTCCCGCAGCGCCCAGTTCTCCTTCCGGGCCGGTCCCGTCTTCACCAACCTCCTGCTGGCCGACGAGATCAACCGCACCCCACCCAAGACGCAGTCGGCGCTGTTGGAGGCCATGGAGGAGCGTCAGGTCTCCATCGACGGCGAGCCCCGGGCCCTGCCGGATCCGTTCATGGTGATCGCCACCCAGAACCCGGTGGAATACGAGGGGACCTACCCGCTGCCCGAGGCCCAGCTGGACCGTTTCCTGCTCAAGCTGGTGCTGCCCCTGCCCGAGCGGGCCCAGGAGATCGAGGTGCTCTCCCGCCACACCTCAGGATTCGATCCGCGCGACCTGCTCTCGGCGGGGCTGCGGGCCGTCGCCGGGGTCCAGGAACTGGCTCAGGCCCGGGCCCAGGTGAGCACGGTCGGAGTCACGCCGGAGGTGCTGGCCTACGCGGTGGATCTCGTGCGCGCCACCCGCTCCATGCCCTCGGTGGCCCTGGGGGTCTCACCGCGTGGGGCCACGGCGCTCCTGGCCGCGTCACGGGCCTGGGCCTGGCTCGCCGGCAGGTCCTTCGTCACTCCCGATGACATCAAGGCACTGGCGCTTCCGGCTCTGCGCCATCGCATCAAGCTGCACGCCGAGGCCGAGATGGAGGGCATCACCCCTCAGTCCGTCATCGAGGCCGTGCTGCGAACCGTGCCGGTCCCGCGCTGAGGCATCGGCCGCCGAAGACCACGAGCACAGAACCGATCAGCTGACCGACTCACGACAGGAGTGGCATGTTCCTGACGATGCGCGCCGTATGGGCGATGCTTGCGGGGATCGCCCTGGTCCTCATCGCGCCGCGCCCGGCCACCGTGCTGGCCTGGGCCGGCGTGGTCATGGTCCTCGTCGTGATCGACGTGGTGAGCGCCCCCTCGCCCGCAGTGCTGCGGGCCTCGCGCTCCGTGAGCCACGGCGTGCGGCTGGGCGAGTCGATCACTGCGACACTGACGCTCACCAACACCGGTCGGCGCACGGCCCGCCTCCTGCTGCGCGATGCCTGGCCCCCCAGCGCCGGGGCGACCCACGATCGCGGGGCGATGACGATCCCCCCGGCCCAGCGCCGTCGTCATTCCACGGTGCTCACGCCCCGACGCCGGGGGGAGCGCCAGGCGGGGCCACTGACTGTCAGGGTGATGGGTCCCCTGGGCATCGCGGGGCGGCAGGCGTCATTGGACGTCCCTGCCTCCGTCCGGGTCCTGCCGGCCTTCCGCTCGCGTCGCCACCTGCACTCGCGTCTGGCCCGGCTGCGGGAGATGGACGGACGCAGCGCCGTCATGGTGCGCGGGGAGGGGACCGAGTTCGACTCCCTGCGCGAGTACGTCGTCGGAGACGACGTGCGCTCCATCGACTGGCGCTCCACTGCCCGCCGGGGCGAGGTGCTGGTACGCACCTGGCGCCCGGAGCGCGATCGGAGGGTTCTCGTCATCATCGACTCGGGTCGACTGTCCGCTGCCCGGCTGGGGGACGCCCCCAGGCTCGACGCCCAGATCGAGGCCACCCTGCTGCTGGCGGCCCTGGCCTCCCGCGCCGGCGACCGGGTCGACGTCCTGGCCATGGACGACGCCGTGCGCGCACAGGTGCGGGGCAGCGCCGGACCGGTGCTCATGACCGAGCTGGCCGAGCACCTGACCGATGTGGAGCCGCGCCTGACCGAGCTCGACTGGACCCTCGTGGCCTCTCTGGTGCGCACCACGCTCTCGCAGCGCGCACTGGTGGTGGTCATCTCCGCCCTGGACGGCAGCGCCGGGGACGCGACGATGATTCGGACGCTGGCGGCTCTGGCCCGGGAGCACACGGTTGTTCTCGCCTCGGCCCTGGACCCCGAGCTGGAGGAGCTCAGGTCGACGCGTGACGACACCGACTCGGTGTACGTGGCCGCCTCCGCGGAGAAGGACCTGGTGGAGATGCACGCCGTGCGCCGCCGCCTGAGTCACGGCGGGGTGGAGGTCGTGGAGGCACCCGACCAGGGGCTTGCTCCGGCACTGGCTGACTGCTACCTGGACCTCAAGGCCGCGGGGCGTCTATGAGGCGCACTGCGACGACGCCCGGTTCAGCCGGCCTCGGGCTGGACGTAGCCGGCCTCATCCTCCTCGAGGTCACCCGTGGACCCTGCGGCGACGGCGGAGCGGCCCAGGATGAGGGTGTAGGCCCACAGCAGTGCCAACGCACCGGCTCCGATGGCGATCTTGACCAACCAGGGGATGGGGGCCGGAGTCACGAAGGCCTCAATGAGTCCGGCGACGGCCAGGGCGACGGTCAGGCCCACGGCCACCGTGATGAGGGCCCGTCCCTCGGCGGCCAGCGCGGCCGTGCGGCTGCGCCGGCCGGGGACCAGCATGGTCCAGAAGAGCTTGAGTCCGGCCGCGCCGGCGATGAAGATGCAGGTCAGCTCCAGCAGGCCGTGCGGCGAGATGAGCGAGAGGAACACGCCGAGCATGTCGTGGTCGGCCATGATCGCCCCGGCCTGTCCCACGCCGACGGCGTTCTGGTACAGCATGTAGAGCGGCAGGAACCCCGTGATCCCTCCGGCCACGCAGATCGCTGCGATACGGGCGTTATTCGTCCACACCGCAGCGGCGAAGTCGGGGGCGGAGTACGTGGAGTAGTAGGACTCGAAGGCCTCATGGGCGTAGGTGTCCAGCTTCTCGGGGGTGCCCAGAGCGGCCATGGCCTCCGGACTGCGCAGGGTCCACGCCCCCACCACCAGCGCCAGGGCGATCTCGGCAACCATGACCCCGCAGGTCCACCACCGGATGCGGTACAGGGCCGCCGGCACGGACTGGAGAGTGAAGCGGCGCACCGAACGGCTTCTCACCTCCCGTGTTCCGGTCAGGCGGCCGCGAGCCGCGGCCACTCGGGAGGACAGCTCGGCGATGAGCTGCGGATCCGGCGCGGCCGAGCGCACCCGCGACAGATGGCGGGCGCAGGTGCGGTAGAGAGCCACGAGCTCATCGGTCTCAGCCCCGCTGAGGTGGCCGCGCCCCACGAGCACATCGAGACGTTCCCACTGATCGCGGTGCGCCGCGGAGAAAGCATCAAGATCCACGCAAGGAGTCTGTCATGACGGCCGCATCCCCCACATCCTCCGAGCGGATGATCGAGCCCGAGCTGCTCATCACCGGGGAGGCGGTCGCCCTGGAGATCACCCCGGCGACGGTCGCCAACCGCATCACCTCGGGACTCATCGACTACACCGTCTATGCCCTGGGGGCAGGGCTGTCCGTGGTCGTGGTGATGGTGCTGGCCATCTCCACGGGCTCGGAGTTCCAAGAGAATCTCGCGTTGACCCGGGCGATGCTGTCCCTGGCCCTCCTCGCCTGGCTGGTCGTCATCCCTCTGCTCGTCGAGCTCCTCAGCGGGGGCCGGAGCCTGGGCCGCATGGTGACCGGGGCCCGGGTGGTGCGCGACGACGGCGGTACCGTCAGGCTGCGCCACTGCCTGGTGCGCACGCTGCTGGCCGTCGTCGAGATCTGGGGCACCTGGGCCGTGCCGGCCCTGTGCGCCAGTATCGTCTCCAAGCGGGGGAAGCGGTTCGGGGACATGCTGGCGGGCACCTACGTGGTTCGAGAGCATCACCGCTCCCACATGGCGCCACCGCTGCTGATGCCCCCCGAGCTGGCTCAGTGGGCGGCGGGCACGGACCTGCGCGCCCTGCCCGGGAACCTGAGCCTGACGGCGCGCACCTTCCTGCAGCGCGCCTCCTCCCTCGTGCCCTCCTCCCGCCACCAGCTGGGACTCGAGCTGGCCTCTCAGGTCCAGGGATACGTCTCTCCCCCGCCTCCCGCCGGCACGCACCCCGAACGGTTCCTTGCCGCGGTTCTCACCGAGCGCCGTAACCGTGAGCTGGTGCTGGAGAGCCGCGACCGCCGGCTGGAGGAGGACGTGCTGCGGGACATGGCCCGCCCGCCCTATGGGGTGGGCGGAGAGACCCGACGGCGCTGAACCACCCCGGGCTCGGCCCCACGATGGGCCACCCGGGTCGCAGCGGGGCGCGGCGCCTCAGCCCTGAGGGTCGGGACCGGGAGCGGGCACGCGTGACGCCTCGTGCACCAGGAGGATCGGAACGCCGTCGCGCACCGGGTAGGCCAGGCCCGTGCCCCGGGAGACGAGTGCGGGGCGACCGGCCTCGTCGAGGCCGTCAACGAGCTCCTCGCCGCTGAGCGGGCAGCGCAGGGCGGACCTCAGTCCGGAGGGGAGGACCGCTCGCTGCTCAGGCACGGGAACGTCCGACCGGCTCATGCGTCCCCCTTCTGTCCGCGCAGGACCCGCAGGTGCCCGCGCCGCAGGATCTCGTCCTCGGCGATCTCCGGCGGGGGCGGCAGCGGGGCCGTCAGGGAGGCCGGCATGATCCCGCCGGGGCGGGGCCGGTGCTCAGCCGGCGAAGTGACCGGGCGTGGGGCGCGGGAGGCCTCGCGCACGGCGTCGGCCAGGGCCAGGAGGTCGTCCTCACTGGGGGGAGCCGGCTCGAACTCGGTGGCCAGGCGGATGATCTGCCAGCCGCGGGGGGCCGTGAAGGAGGAGACGTGCTTGTCGCACAGGTCATAGGCCTCGGGCTGGGCCTCGGTGGCCAGTGGCCCCAGCACGATGGTGGAGTCCGCGTAGACGGAAGTCAGGGTGGCCACGGCTGGGCGCTCGCAGCCGGGCTTACGGCAGTGTCGGACTCTTCTCACGCTCGCAGGTTACCGTGCCGTTGCCCGCCGGTCATCCACACGCCGCCTAGGCTGGCCGATGTGACCGACCTGTTCCCCTTCTCGCCCGGGCGGATCCCCCCGCGCTCCGCCGCGGCACCGGGGCAGCGCCCGAGCAGTCGTCGTGACCGCCACGGCCGGGGGCTGCGCGGTCCACTCCTGCCGCCACATCTGCCGGCTTGGCGCACTCGCGCCGAGCGCTTCGACGAGCTCGTCGTGGACGCGGCCCAGAACCTGGCCAGACGCTGGCCGTCGGTGGATCAGATCCAGTTCGCCGTCGAGGAGGTCCCGCCCTCGGATCCGGCACCCTGGGAGCGTTCGGTGGTGCTGGGACGCAGCTTCACCGCTGAGCCCCGTGCGGGACTGCCGGCGCGCGTCGTCATCTACCGCCGACCGGTGGCCTCCCGGGCCACGAACGATGCCGACCTGGCCGACCTGGTGCACCGTGTCGTCGTCGAGCAGGTGGCCCTCATGCTGGGGCGCCGCCCCGAGGAGATCGATCCCGGCTCGGCCCTGTGAGACGGACTCCCCCGCCCGGGGCCCGGTGTCGTCAGTCCAGCAGGATGCGGCGCTGGGCCTGAACGGTGGCGTCGGGCTGAGCCGGCACGGTGGAGATGAGCGTGCCGGCCAGGTCCCCACCGGCCTGCGCGGTCACGATGGTTGCGGCGGCCAGGCCACTGGGGGTGTGCGAGGTCCCCGATGAGCCCTTCCGACCGGCCGCGTTCAGGCGGACGGCGGAGACCTTGGCCGGCACCTCCACGACGCTGGAACTGCCCTTGGCGACCTTGACGTCCTGCTTCCAGGAGCCGTCGAGGGAGGACAGGGTCACCGAGGTGGTCTCACCGCTGTTGGCCACGGTGACCGCCGAGCTCAGGGAGGCCGCGCGCGGCACCGCCAGCAGGCCGGAGTCCGCGGCACCGGGCAGCGCGGCCTGCGCCCAGGCCTGGTCGTGGACGAGGGCCTTGGAGCGCGCGGGGTACTCGCCGCCGCTGCGCACCATGCGGGCAGCGGCTCCCACCGGCGTGTTCGACGTGACCTGCACGCCGTAGGTGCCCGCGGGCACGCCGGCCAGCTGGATGTCGAAGACGGAGCCGGCGTCGATGGTCACGGACTGCGCCCCGCTCAGCGGGCGGGCACCGTCCTTGCCGAGCATGGTCACCGACACGGTCGCCGGGGCGGCACCGGGGTTGACGATGCGCACGGCCGGGGTGTCGGAGGAGTCCGCACCGGTCTTGGCGTCGGGCACCTCACCCTGTGCGGCCGGCTCGGTGATCTCCACGCCGGGGATCACGAGGTCGGTGGCCGGGGCGGCTCCCGGGGTGATGACGTCGGTTCCGGCGGGGGTCTCCCCGTCGAGGGACTCGGTGACGAGGGTGGGCACCACGGAGCCGCCGTCGGCCTCGACGGATACGGCGATGCGCGGGTCCTGGCTGCCCTTCGTCTCCAGGGCCAGGGAGGAGGAGCCGCCCGCCGGCACGGTGATCTCCCCGTTGCTGGGCAGGCTGAGCCGGCCGATGGAACCGTAGAGGGTGACCTTCGCGGTGGCGGGGGTTACACCGGGGTTGACCAGTCGCAGCTCGGCCGAGGAGCCCGCCGCGATGGAGCCGCCCACGATCCAGGACATGGCGGACGGCTGGGTGCAGGGGGCGGCGGTGAGCCCCCGCAGGTCACCGCTCTTGGTCAACGTCGTCACCGCCCCGACGGCGTTGGCCACCCGGCCGTCCGCGGGAGCGAGGGTGAGGATGCCGCCCTCGGCGGTACTCATGGAGGTGGCCGTGTCAGTGGGGATGCTCCGACCGGCATAGGTGGCCGACTTGGCGGCCCCGTCCCCCTTGGCCGGGACGATGGCGGTGGCGGACTCCATGGCGCCCACGTCGGTGCCCCGCAACGTATTGGTGGGCGCGTGCGGGCAGACGTAGGTGGTGGCACCTCCGGGCTGGGCCAGGCTCAGGGCCTGCAGCTGCGGGGTCGGTGTGGTCGGTGCGGTGTACCCCCACCAGGTGACGCCTCCGACGGCTGCGGCCAGCGCGAGGGACGTCAGGACACCGACGCCGCGGGAGACCGTCTGCCCCAGTGACCGGCGGTGCCGCCTGGTGCTGGCGGGGCTCCTCCGCCGCTTCGTGGAGGGGCTGGTGGAGGGAGTGTCAGTCTCATCCACCGTCTCAGCATCGGTGTCATCCGACGCCTCGGCATCGGTGTGGGGGGCGTCGTCAGCGGCCTCGTCGGTGGAGGCACTGCCTGAGCCCTGTTCCCGGCCGGCGGGGCTGTCATCGCCTTCCTCCGCCTGCGTGTCCGCCTCCTTGTTCACCGCCTCGTCCGCGATCTCATCCGCGGTCTCGTCGTCGGTCTTCTCCGCGGAGGCGGTCTCGTCGTCGGCCTGCTGCGGGTCCGGCCTGGTCGACCTGTGCTGCGGGGGCTGGGTCTCGGCCTTCTCCTCCGACTCCTGCTGGCTGTCGGCGTCGTCCTGACGGGGCTGCGTCATGAGGCCATCTCCTTTCCGCGTCGCAGGGGCAGTGCCGCCACCAGGGTCAGGGCCCAGACGGCCCAGATCGTGTAGGTCGCGGCGGCCGTGGACCTGCGGGTGTGGGTGACCACCAGCTCCCCGCCTTCAGAGCCGATGGTGAAGCCCTGCTTCCAGCTGCCGTCCTGGGCGCGAACCGTGGTGGCCTCAAGGCGCCGGCCATCGAGGGTGGCGCTCCAGCCGGCGTCGGAGCGCTCCACCATGACGAGGGTGCGGGGGCCGGCTCCGGCGGGAATCTCGGTGCGGGTCCCCGAGCCGGTACCGGTGGACGCGACGGGGGTGACCACACCGCCGGCGTCCAGGAGGCTCAGGCGGGCCGAGTCGGGGTGCGCCGAGGACGTGACCCTCCAGGAGTTGCCCGAGGCGGTCTGGGCGAGCTGCTCCAGTCCCGGCGTTGAGGCCAGGCCCACGCGGGCCTCGGCGGTGACGGCGTCGCCCTCCTGATGATCGAGCACGACGACGGCGATGCCGTGGGCCGCCAGGGCATCGGCGGCTCCCTTGTCCTGTCCGGCGGTGGCGCGGGTGACGATCTGGGCGAGCTCGACGTCGGCGGGGTCGTCCAAGACGAGTGCCTGACCTGAGGCTCCGCTGTTGGGCCTGGCCCTCTGAGCGTCCTTGCCGGGCTTGAGCCCGGGGTCGGCCAGTGCCGCGGCGGCACGGGTGCGCGCCTCGACGTTGACCGCTCCGGGCAGGACGTCGCTGATCTGGGTGCCGGGCCCGCGCCAGATGGTGGCCTGGAGCCCCTGCGGCGTGGAGGTGAGTCTGAGAACTCGTCCGGCCGCCTCCGAGCCCTGGAACTGCTCAGCGATGAGCGGGATCTGCTGGGGCGTGGAGTGCAGCGCCAGGACCCGCGGGTTACTGGCGCGGTGAGCCTGGTAGGACCAGATGCCACCGACCACCACCGGGGCGAGCAGGACGAGGCAGGCCGCGGTCGTGAAGGCCGCCTTGAGGCGGCGCGATCGCTTCCGCCTCACCGTCGGGTCTGCGGCCGAGGAGGAGGCCACGTCGGCATCCTTCCGGCTCCTGCGCTCCAGCGCTCGACGGCCGCCTCTGGACCGCTGCCCAAGCAGGTCCCAGATGGTCTCGCCGGCGGTCAGGGCCGCCGCGAGGAAACCGCTCAGCGCCAGGGACAGACCGGCCCCGGACCATCCGTTGACGGGAGCCAGGCCGCTTCCGGCAACGTCCGGTCCCAGCCCGGTCGGGGTGCGCAGGCAGAGCCCGGCCAGGATGAGGCCGCCCAGGGCCAGGAGGATGCCGGTGCGGGCCACCCGGACGCGCCGGGAGACGAAGAGCCCGACGACGCCCAGGACCGGGACCAGCGCCAGCAGCACCCGCAGCAGGACGCTCAGGGCCCCGGAGGACACGAGGGCATCCAGGTCCATCGGGGAGCCGACCAGCAGGTCGAGGCTGCTCGGCGCCGGCACGGAGACGGGCAGGCCGATGTCGGTCAGCAGCAGCCGGACCCCCTCGGCCCAGCCCGCCCGGTGGCCCAGGAGCCAGGCGCCCCACCAGGCCGGGGCGGCGGTAACCAGCATGGGGACCAGGGTGAGGACCAGCTTGAAGCCGCGTCGCGTAGTCACCGACAGCAGAAGGATGATGACTGCCAGCACGGCGGCGGTGGCCGGGACGGCCGCGACGACGACGCTCAGCAGCAGCCCTGCGACTGCGGCAGCCGTCGCCGACCCGTAGCCGTACTTCTCCGTGGGGGGCACGACCTCGGGTTCGCGAGCGGCCGGGGCGCGGACGACAGGGTCGGTCTCCGCCTCATCCTCACCGCGGTCATGATCCTCATCGTCCGAGGCATCCTCCCGGGCGGGGGTCGTGTCGGCCTCCCCATCCTGGGCGGGTTCGGCATCACCCGCAGTATCACCCTCAACATCCACTGCATGCACTGCATGCACTGCATCCTCGGTGGTCGCGGCGTCGTCGGTGTCCTCGGTGTCCTCGGCCTTCGACTCGGCCTGTGCCTCCTCATCCAGGTGGGCGAGGTCGGTGACCTTCTCGGTGGAGAATCGGTCGAGCTCAGCGCGCTCCTCGTCGGTGAGCAGGTGGGCACCCACCAGTCCGGACAGGACGAGGTCACGCCGGTCGGCGCCCACTGCGCGGGCCAGGGCCAGCAGCGCCCAGGGCAGGACGAGGTGGACCAGGAGGGCACCGAGGCGCCCTTGGCCCAGGGCGAGCAGGAGGCTGGGAGACAGGGCCCACACGAGTGCCGCCCAGGCCCGCAGCACTACCTTCCGGGTCATCGTGCCGGCGGCGAACCATGCCCCCAGCGCCGCCAGGGGCACGGCCAGGAGCACCAGAGCGCTGATGAGCGCACTGGTCTCCAGCCCCACCAGTCTTCCCAGAGCCGCCGGTAGCGCCAGGATGCCCAGCAATGGGGTGACGCCACCCGGATAGCCGTCCGCGGTGGCGATCCAGGTGCTCCAGGCGCTGTCCCACATCTGACGCCAGCCGCCGCTGAACAGGGGCAGGGCCCCGCCGGTGATCGAGCGGGTCAGCAGCAGCCGGGACAGGCCGTAGGTGCTCAGTGCCAGCACCAGCACCATGACCGCGCTCAGGGTGCGGCGCCGGCTGCGGGCCAGTGCGGCGAGCTCGCGCAGCTCGAGCTCACTGGGGGCCGCCGCACGGGCGCGACGCTCGCGCTCCTGGCGGCTGCGATCACGGCGCACCCCGCGGATCTCGGCCGCCGTGGCGTACAGACGCCCCAGCGCGGATGCAGGCACCTTGGTGTGCTGGGCGAGCCGGCGTCTGGCGGCCCTGACCCGTCGGCCGCGGCCGGCCACGGCCAGAGCCGCCCCGAGCTCGTCGCGGGCCAGCCCCGGAGCCTTGGAGGCCAGGCGCCATACGAACCGCATCAGTCCGAGGATGACGAACCAGGTCAGCAGCAGACCGATGGGACGGGTGGAGAAGGCCGCCCAGTTGGTGAGCTGGGCGCTGCGCCGAGCCCGGAAGGATCGCTCCGGGTCGGGCTCGGGAAGGGTGACCTCGATGGCCTCGGCATCGGTGCGGGGCGGCGCGTCGGAGGAGTGCGAGACGGATGCGGGACGACGAAGCCCCTGGTAGGAGGCCCGTCGGTGGCGGATGACGGCAGTGGGTTCGACGATGACGCGGTATCCGGCCAGGCGCGCGGCGCGCGAGAGCTCCAGGCCGTCGCCGAAGGGGCCGAGCCACGGGGCGATGCCGCCGATCTCCTCCCACACGGCCCGGTCGATGAGGGCGCCGGCTGTTCCTACGGCAAGGACGTCACTGCGGTCATCGTGCTGGCCCTGGTCGACCTCGCCGGGGACGATGTCATTGGCGCGGCGGGCCGAGGCGGTGGCGCGCAGCCCGACCTCCAGGAGCAGCTCGGGGTTGTCCCAGCCCACCTGCTTGGGTCCGACGATTCCCACGGAGCGGGCGTTGGTCGCGGCGGTGAGCAGCCGCTCGAGGCAGTCCTCGGCGGGCGCGGAGTCGTCATGGAGCAGCCAGAACCACACCTGGTGCTCCGGCATCTCCGGGGTGGCCTCGGTGGGGGCCACGAGCCGCTGCTCGTAGGCGGTGATCGGCGAGAGCGCGCCGGTGGGACCGGTGATGGGACCCGAGCCCGACAGCAGCAGGTCCCGCACCGAGGTGCGCGGCCCGCTCGAGGTGGTGTCAGCATCTGAGCCCTCTGCGCCGTCGAGGGCCTCGGAGCTGCGGCGCTTGCGGTTACCGGCGGCGACAAGCCCGGCGTAAGCGGTCAATCCCCGTGAGACGGCGTCGCCGAAGTTCTTGGCCTCCTTGGCCCTGACGACGCGCACGGCGGTGACGGCGTCCAGCCCCGACCTCTCCACGAGCTCCTCGATCGGGGTTCCGTCCCCCAGCCCGTTGGCTCGCGAGGCGACGTCGACGACGAGGACGACGTCGGGCGCGCAGGTCTGTGAGGTGATCGCGGACAGTGTCTGCGCCAGAAACGGGCTCGCCCCGGCCGACACGACGACGGCCAGGGCTCCTACCCGACTGGCTCCCTGTGTGGAGCCGGCGAGGGTCATACTGCGCGACGCTTGAGCTTGCGCCGCTCGCGCTCCGACATGCCGCCCCAGATTCCGAAGCGCTCGTCGTTGGCGAGGGCGTACTCGAGGCACTCCTCACGAACCTCGCAAGTCGCACAGACTCGCTTGGCCTCACGTGTGGAACCACCCTTCTCAGGGAAGAAGGCCTCAGGGTCCGTCTGGGCGCACAGAGCGCGCTCCTGCCACGCCAGAGGACCTTCATCGACGTCGTCACCGCCACCAAAGAGGAGCGACAGTACCTCTGCGTCAGGCTCCTCTGGGTGCTTCAGTGGGCCGTCGCCGAGGATGTTCCACATGCCGGCCTCCCTTCGATCCGAGCTTCTTGCCAGTAAGAATTACATGCGTGTGAGACAAGGCCAGTCAAGCCAGCGAGGGAAAGTTCACCCTCTCGTGACCGTCGACATCATTCCTTGATATATCAAGGAAGATCCCCATCTGAATGGAACCATATGTCGACTTCCTACAAAACCCCTGAGAGGCTCCCACTGCCTGGCTGACAGTGGAAATACCCACGGCACTGCAGAGGATTTCAGGACGCCTGACGCACGTTCACATCATGCCCCTACCGACTGGACACCACCAGGGAAGTTCCTGAAAGCCACAGGATCTGCTTCAATCGGGGTCATGCCAGATCCCTTGCTCCCACTGCTCCCCGGTCCTCAGGACGCCGACAGGCCATGGCTCGTTTGTTATGGAATCGACGAACGAGTCGAGCTGACCGGGCACGTCCTGTCCATGTGGCTGGCGAAGATCGCGGGATTCGTCACATCGGAGTCGACGCCCGGTGACGGAGTCCATGTGGGCCTCCCTCCGCACTGGCGGAGCGTCGCCTGGGCCTGCGGTACGTGGCTGGCGGGGCGCAGCGTGCTCCTGGGAAGCAGCGCGCACATCCACGCCGCCGGCCTCCTCCCCGAGCTGAGCGTGGCCTTCGCCCCGGAGAGCCTCTTCGATGAGGCCGAGGCGCAGGCGCTGGTCCCGCCCGCCTCGCTGGCGCTGCGCTGGCCAGGTGAGCTGCCTGCCCTCGTGCTCGACGGCGCCGCCGACCTCATGCACTATCCCGACCGCTTCACACCGGTGAGCACCGCGGCTGATTCGGTGTGCCTCAGGAACCTCGCCGCCGAGGGGGCAGCGCCTGCGGCTCCGGGCACCACTGCGGCCACCGTCCCCTCAGGCGAGCGGCCCTCCACCCTGACGCGCGCCCAGCTGGCAGCCCGGGTCGAGACGGCCGGCGCATCCACGGCGGCCGGCAACCGCTCCGCCTCACGTGCGGTCCTGGTGCGCAGCCCCGACACGGCCCAGATGCTCCAGGAGGTGCTGGTCGCCTGGAGCGCCGGGCGCACCGCGGTGGTTCTCACCCCCGAGGCGGATGACGACGTCGCCGCGGCCGCCATCCGGCAGGAGGGCATCACCGCCTGAGTCGGCGGGGCTCAGCCTCGCCGCCCCCACCGGTGTCAGGGGACGTCGGCCTGGACGAGGGTGCCCTCCCCCTCGACGGACAGGCTGCGTTCGTCGGCACCGACGAACACGGCCTCGCCCTGGGCGAGCGTCTGGGTGTCGGCCTGGGTCACCAGGGTCATGGCTCCCTCGACGGCCAGGAGGATGCGCGGCCCCCGTCCGGGGACCGGCAGGCGCCCGTCAGCGGCCACCACGGTGGTGACCATGAGCTCGAAGTCATCCACCGGCGCGTAGTAGGCGCGGGTGGCGCGAGAGAGGTACTCGGGGGCGGGGCGCACCGGCGGCGCCGCCACGTAGTCGACGCAGGCCAGCATCTCGGGGACATCAATGTGCTTGGCGCTCAGTCCGGCACGCAGCACGTTGTCCGAGGAGGCCATGACCTCCACGCCCAGACCGGAGATGTAGGCGTGCACGCTTCCCGCCGGCACGAACAGCGCCTCACCGGGCTGCAGGGTGACGGGGTTGAGCAGGAGCGCGGCGGCGATGCCGGGGTCCCCGGGGAAGGTGTCGGCCATCTTCACGACGTTGGAGTCCACTCGCAGCGACGGGGAGGTACCGGCCTCGAACCTGGCGGCGATCTCAGTGACGAGGGCGTCGATCTCCTGGGGGCTGGGACGCGTGGCGGCCGAGACGACGTCGGAGAAGACCTGCCGGATGCCGTAACGGGTGGGGTTGAGGCGCAGGGTGCGACGCATCCGGCGGGCCAGGGGGCTGTCCAGGCCGGCCAAGACCTCGACGGCGCGGCGCGGGGCGCGGAAACCGGCGACGGCCTGGAAGCGGGTGAGGGCTAGGACCATCTCCGGCTTGTGGTTCGTGTCCTTGTAGTTGCGGCAGGGGTGGTCCAGGGCGATGCCCGCCTCGTCCTCCAGGGCGTAGCCCTCGGCGGCCTGGGCCTGACTGGGGTGGACCTGGAGGGACAGGGGCTGCTCGGGCGCGATGAGCTTGAGGAGGAAGGGCAGCCGGCGCCCGAAGCGCCAGATGATGTCCTCCCCCAGGAGGCGCTCCGGCTCGGCGTCGATGAGCTCGGAGAGCACACCGCCCTCGGTGACCTGGGCGGGCCCGGCCGGGTGGGAACCGTACCAGGCCTCGGCCCATGGGTCGCCGTCGTCAGCCCTGCCCAGGAGGGCTGGGATGGCGGAGGTCGACCCCCAGGCGTACCGCTGGCGCGCCGGCTCAAGTCGTCTCATGGCGCCTCACCGTACCGGTGCGCGGGCACGTCCTAGGCCTCGGCTCCGGGAGCCGGGAAGGGGGTGACCTCGGCCAGGCGGGGGTGCGCCCTGTCCTTGTCAGAGAGGATCGCCTCACTCAGCGGGATCGGCCAGGGCACATTCACCGTCTCATCGGCCAGGTTGAGGAAGGTGTACCGGGCGTCGGCCGACCAGTGGTCGTTGACCAGGTAGGTGTAGGCGGTGCCCGGCTCCAGCGTCTGATAGGAGTTGCCCACGCCTCGAGGCACGAACACCGCCACCGACGGGTCGATCTCGCAGGTGTAGACGGCTCCGAAGGAGGGTCCCTCGCGCAGGTCCACCCAGGCGCCGAAGACGCGGCCAGTGGCCACCGAGACGAACTTGTCCCAGGGCTCGGCGTGGATGCCGCGGGTGACCCCGACCTCGTTGTTGAAGGAGATGTTGTTCTGCACCGGCCCGAAGTCGGGCAGCCCCAGGGCCAGCATCTTCTCCCTCTGCCAGTTCTCCTTGAACCAGCCGCGGTTGTCCCCGTGAACAGTCAGGTCGATCCGCAGGAATCCCGGAATCGGCGTCTCCTCGACGGCAAGCGGCTTGCCCAGCTCGATCTGCCCCATTGATGGCCCCTTCTGTGCGCACAGGTCTTGGTCTCGGCGCCCCGTATCCGTCAGGCGCCATTGCCCGAGTCTATCGGTGCGGCCCGTCGACACCCCGCAGACGGGGCCACCAGGGGCGGAACGTGCCGGGAAACACGAACCTGAGCTCCCGATCCGCCCGATCCTGGCGCCATTGAGGGCCTCAATAGGTCATGCTTGGAGCATGCGAGGAATCATTCTGGCCGGAGGCTCCGGCACGCGACTCAACCCGATCACCCTGGGGACCTCCAAGCAGCTGGTGCCCGTCTACGACAAGCCGATGATCTACTACCCGCTGAGCACCCTCATGCTCGCCGGGATCCAGGACGTCCTGGTCATCACCACCCCCCACGACGCCCCCTCCTTCCACCGTCTCCTGGGCGACGGCTCCCAGCTCGGCGTCAACCTGTCCTACACGGTTCAGCAGGAGCCCAACGGCCTGGCTCAGGCCTTCGTCCTGGGCGCCGACTTCATCGGTGACGACAGCGCCGCCCTGGTCCTGGGCGACAACATCTTCTACGGCCCCGGCATGGGCACCCAGCTGCGCCGTCACACCAACCCCGACGGCGGCGTCGTCTACGCCTACCAAGTCGCCGATCCCACGGCCTACGGCGTGGTCGAGTTCGATGAGAGCTTCAAGGCCATCTCCATCGAGGAGAAGCCGGCCCAACCCCGCTCCAACTACGCCGTGCCCGGCCTGTACTTCTATGACAACGACGTCGTCGAGATCGCCAAGAACCTCCAGCCCTCCGCCCGCGGCGAGTACGAGATCACCGACGTCAACCGCACCTACCTGGAGGCCGGCCGGCTGACCGTGGAGGTCCTGCCCCGCGGCACCGCCTGGCTCGACACCGGCACCTTCGACTCCCTGGCCGACGCCACCAGCTTCATCCGCACCGTCCAGCACCGTCAGGGCCTCAACATCGGCGCTCCCGAGGAGGTCGCCTGGCGCATGGGCTTCATCGACGACGAGGGCCTGCGCCAGCGCGCCGAGCCCCTGGTGAAGTCCGGGTACGGCGCCTACCTCCTGGGTCTGCTGGACAACCAGCAGTCCTGAGGATCCTGGCCGGAGACCTCCGGCCTGCTCCGTTCCTGCCTCATGCGTGTGGGCGGGTGGCGCCACTCCGCGCCGCCCGCCCACAGTGCTCACGACTCCTGGGGCGCCTCGTACTTCTCGGCTGTGCGCGTCAGCATTGCGATGGCGGTTCCCAGTGCCGCAGTGGCGAAGCAGGTCGTGAGGAACCAGACCATCATGGGTGAGACCGGTGCACTCCACCACCACTCGATATGCTTGTTGAGGTCGAGTTCCCACCGTTCCTGGGCACCCTGCACGAATCGCAGCAGCAGCGTATGCAGGGTGATTGTCTGGCACAGCGATATGAAGACGGTGACCCAGACGGCCTGCGGAACTGTGAACCACGCCCCCTCATCCTGATCGACGGCCAGCATGAGGAAGAAGGTGGGCGCCAGCAGCGGGAAGATGTACCGGGCCTGATAGAGCTCGATGGTGTCCATGGCGCCGTTGGCGTAGAACAACGCCGGAAGAAGGACCATCGACCCCACGATGATCGCCAGAGCGGTCCACTTCCGCCAACCGCCACGGCGCAAGCCGACGGCCACGAAAGCACCGGCCGCCATAATGGTGAGCACATAGGGGGCACGGGCCCCCAGAGGAACATCGTGCCACCCCGGGGTCCATGTGTGCCCCCAAAATCCGCCGAGATACTTCGGAGCAGTCTCCAGCCCAACGAGGAGCTTCTCGAAGAACGGCTGCTTGTCGGCAGATTTTGCAGGATCAGACGCCTCGAAAACCCGCAGGAAGTATGCGACCTTCGACACCTGGGACGAAGCCATAAAGGTGCCGAACCCGAGGAGGGCTACTCCGGCGAGGGCACTCAGCCCTATCCATCCCCCTCGTTTCCACGGCACCGCGAAGAGCAGGGCAAGGCCGACAACAAGGAGGAAGAAGGCGGCGTCATATCGCGACGTCAAGCACATCACGGCGCCGATCACCGCGCAGATCACGAGGGCAATACGACGACGCCCGTTCTGCTGCGGGGCCATAAATGTTGCCGCGGAGTACGCCATCAACCCGGAGACGGCCCACGAGCTGGGATTGTTGGAAGCGATGAAGTAGACCCCCATGGGGACCCACGAGGCGACAATCGCGCCGATGAATGGCCGCCTCAACTGCCGCGGCGCACAGAAGCCGATGGTTCCCAGAAGCGTCACGGCGATGAGCACATTGACGCCGCGCATCACCAGGACCGAGGTCTGCACGTCCTTGCCGACGAGGAGGTGATGGAAGTGGTAGTAGCCAATTGGGTAGGCGCCATTGTCGAAGCGCTTGGACCACACCATATGAGAATCGTCGTACCCAAGCGCGCATCCCGCCGACTTATTCGATTGCAGGACGTAGCACCTCATTGACTCGTCCGCCACCGCGATCGGAACCCGGACCACCGGATCGCCGTCGACAACACTGGTCTGGCAGGACTCACCCGCCGGACGTGGGCACCAGATGCTGCCCAGGTGATAGTTGTCGTCGGGAGACGACTCCACCGGAGAGGACACCGCCCACCCGAGTCCGGTCAGCAGCATCAGGATGAGGAGGAGCCCGCCCACCACTGCCGGGCGCCGGGACAGCACGGCGCCGGTTTCCATACGACTCATGGTCGGCAGTCGTAAGTACTTGGTGAGCTCACGTCTCATGCTGATCTCCGACGAGAAACGGGGGCGAGGGAGTGTAAACCGGTCTGATTCAACTTACAGGAGGCCCTGGAGATAGGCCTCCAGGCGCTCCGTGGAGTCAGCCGGGGTGAAACCTGCAGCCTTGATCTTCGCCAGGTCCAGGGCCGAGCTCAGTGGCCGCGGTGCGATCCCCTCCTGACCGGCGTAGTACTCCTCAGTGGTGACGGCAGTGACCTCGTCGGGACTATGGCCGGCGCGCTCGTAGACCCGCTTGGCGACATCGGCCCAGGAGACGATCGGCCCATCACCGGAGAGGTTGTAGGTACCGAACTCGGCGCCCGAGGTGAGGAGGTGGATGATGCCCGCTGCCAGATCGGAGGCGAAGGTGAGGCGCCCAGTCTGGTCGGCCACGACACTCGGCGTGATGCCGCGCTCAGCCAGGGAGAGCATCGTCTTGACGAAGTTCTTGCCATCACCGACCACCCAGGAGGTGCGCACCAGGTAGTGCTGGGGACAGACACTGACGGCGGCGTCCCCGGCGGCCTTGGACTGGCCGTAGACCCCCAGCGGCGAGGGGGTCTCCTCCTCGGTGTGGAGGGCCGTGGCCCCGTCGAAGGTGTACTCGGTGGACAGGTGCACCAGCGTCAGGCCGTGCTGGACGGCCGCCCGGGCCAGGTTGACCGGGCCGACCGTGTTGGCCCGCCACGACAGGCGGCGCCCCTCAGGAGTCTCCGCCCCATCCACGTTGGTCCAGGCCGCGGCATTGATGATGATGTCGTAGCCAGTCCAGTCCCAGGAGGACATGGCGGCCGCGTCCGAGATATCCACCTCGGGCAGGTCGACGCCGGTGGGTTCGAAGCCCGCCTGTGGCAGCAGGGTCATGAGCGCGCGCCCCAGCTGGCCGTTGGCGCCGGTGACGAGAACCCGTCCGCGCATCTGCCCTTCGTCGTGCCCGGCACGGGGGAGAGAGATCCCCTCAGTCTGCACCGGCATGGTCTCGTTCACTGGCCGTCTCTTCCTTCCCGCGTGCGTCGTATCGCCGACGTCTCACCATGGGCATAACCCGTCGATGAACACTACACGAGTGCACCGGCCACGTTGGTCGATATCACCAAGGACAAACGGCTTACCGCGCTCCGCTCAGGGGTAGGCACTAGCGCGCCAGGACGGCGCGGTAAGCCTCGACGTGCGCCTGGGCGGAGGCCCTCCAGGTGAACTCGGCGGCCCTCTCGAGTGCGGCGACCCCCAGGGCCCGGCGCCGCTCGGGCTGGGCGTCTAGGACCACGAGGCCCCGGGCAATGGCTTGGACGTCCGATCCGCAGTAGGCGACGGCGTCGCCCCCGACCTCCGGCAGGCTCAGCTCGCGGGTGGTGAGCACGGCGGCCCCGCAGGCCATGGCCTCCAGGACCGGCAGGCCGAAGCCCTCACCGATGGAGGGATAGGCCAGGATCTCGCAGCCGGACAGGAATCCGGGCAGGTCCTCCAGGGGCAGGTAGCCGGGCCGCAGGACGTTCAGGTGCCGGGGCACCTGAGCCAGGGCGGGCTCAATGTCCTCGTCCCACCCGGGTCCGCCGGCCAGGACCAGCGCCGGGGTGTCTTCACAGTCACGGAAGACGTCGATCCAGGCGCGCACCAGGTTGGGAACGTTCTTGCGGGGCTCCAGGGTCCCCAGGAAGCCAATGTAGCGCCGGCCCTCCAGTCCGAGGGAGGCGGCCACGCGGGCCCGTTCGGCGTCGTCGACCGGGTGGAACACGGAGGTGTCCACGCCGTGGTAGGCGACGTGGAAGCGCTCGGGGTCGCCTCCGACGTACTTGATGGTCTCATCGCGAGTGGCCTGTGAGGGCACGACGAGTGCATCGGCCCGGCGCACGGCCCGGCGGATGGCGCTGGTGAAGAACCTCTGCTTGAGGGGTGAGTGCGCCTGCGGGTGGGAGAAGAACGTGGCGTCGTGGAGGGTGACGACCACGGGTACCTGGTGCAGGGCCGGGAAGGTGTAGTGGGGCGAGTGCAGGACGTCGGGGCGGATGCGGCGGATGAGTGCCGGTAGCCCCGTCTGCTCCCAGGCCATCCGGGCGCCGCGCGACTCCATGGACTGCGAGACCGGGAAGAGGTGGGCGCGGGGCACCTTGGCGGAGAAGTGCGCCACGTCCCGCTGCTGGACGGCCATGGCCAGGTTGACGCCGCAGGCGATGAGCTCGGGCACGAGGTCGTCGACATAGCGTCCCACGCCTCCCAGGTCAGCCGGGATCGCCGTCGCATCGAGAAGAACCTTCATGACGGCAGGCTACCGCGCCTGGCGCGGTCACCCCGTACTCTGAGCCCATGAGCGCAGATCATTCCCGCCCGGCGCACTCCCCGGCCCCTTCCCCCTCCCCCGCCTCCCGCACCGCGTCCTCCACCGCCAAGGGCCCCCGTCCACCGGCTCGCCCCCGCGGGCCACGCGTGGGCATGGTGGTGGAGCAGCTGTGGCAGCCCGTGCCCGGGGGCTCGGGCACCTACATCGTCGAGCTCGCCCAGGCCCTGCGCGCCCGGCGGGTGCCCGTGGCCGGGATCGCCGCCCACCACCAGGGGGCCGCCTCGCCGCGCCAGGTCGGACTGCCGCCGATGCCGATGCGCTCCTCCCACCTGCCGCGCACCGCCCTGTACGAGTCCTGGAACCGTCTGGGGCTGCCGCGGGCCGAGTCCATCCTGCCCGGCGCCCAGCTCATCCACGCCACGACCTGGGCGCTGCCCCCCACCTCGCTGCCGCTGGTCGTCACCGTGCACGACCTGGCCTTCCTGCGCTCACCCGAGCACTTCACCGCGCGCGGCAACGCCTACTTCAGCCGCTGCCTGGAGCGCGTCATCGCTGAGGCCAGCGCCATCGTCGTCCCCTCCCAGGCCACCGCCGACGACTGCATCGCGGCGGGGATCGACGCCGCCCGCCTCTACGTCATTCCCCACGGGGTGCGAACCCGCACTGTCACCGACGAGCAGGTCGAGGGTTTCCGAGCCGCCCGGGGCCTCACGCGCGACTACGTCCTGTGGACGGGTACCCGTGAGCCCCGCAAGAACCTGCTGGGGCTGCTGCGTGCCTTCGCCCTCCTCATCGAGGAGCATGACGACGCCGGCGGCCTCGACCTGGTCCTCGTCGGTCCGGCCGGGTGGGGCGACGACGCCGCCGAGCGCGAGCTGCTGACCCGCCTGGGTGATCGGGTCCACGTCACCGGCAGGCTCGACGACGACGAGCTGGCGGCCGCCTACCGCGGCGCCCGCGCCTTCTGCTTCCCGTCCATCTGGGAGGGCTTCGGCCTGCCGGTCCTGGAGGCCATGGCCTATGGAGTCCCGGTGGTCACCAGCGCCGGGACCTGCATGGCCGAGGTGACCGGCGAGGCCGGCCTGCTGGCCGACCCCGCCTCGCCGCGTGAGATCGCCGGCCTGCTCGCCCGAGCCATCGGAGCGGAGCACGACGAGCTGGCCAAGGCCGGCCGCGAGCGCGCCCGGACCTTCACCTGGGAGGCCTGCGCCGCTGCGCACACGGAGGTCTATCACGCCCTCATCGGGGGTGCGGTGTGACCCAGCCCGTCAGGCGTCCCTCAGCCCGCGTCGTCATCGTCAACTGGCGCCAGGCCGAGCTGACGATCCGGGCGGCCCGCTCCATCCGTGAGCAGCTGGGAGACGGGGACGTGCTTGTCGTCGTGGACAACGCCTCCGGCGATGGCTCGGCCGAGAGACTTCGCCGGGAGGGACTCACGGTGGTCGAGTCGAGCGAGAACCGGGGCTTCGGCGCCGGCGTCAACATTGGGGCCCGGGGCATGGTCGAGGATGTCCTCGTCCTGCTCAACAATGACGCGGTGGCCGAGCCCGGCTTCCTCGAGGCGCTCCTGGCCCCCTTGGGCGACCCGCCGTCCGCAGCGGCTCCGGCCGCGACCACGGCGCGGATTCTGCTGGCCGGCCGCTGGAAGCCCGCCGCCCCCGGCCAGCGGGACGCCCTCGTCTCCCCCCGCACCGGGCGGTGGACCCGGGTTGACGATGAGGCCGCTGCCCGCGGCGAGGGGGAGGTCCTGGTCAACTCCACGGGCAACCTGGTGGACGCCTCCGGCAACGGCTATGACCGGGACTGGCTGGTGCCTGCTGGGCAGGAGCACTCCCCCAGTGAGGTCTTCGGCCTGTGCGGGGGCGCCTGCGCGATCCGACGTGAGGCGTGGCAGGCCCTGGGGGGCTTTCGCGAGGACCTGTTCATGTACTACGAGGACACGGACCTGTCCTGGCGCCTGCGTGAGCGCGGTTGGCGAGTCCTCTACGTGCGTGAGGCCGTGGCGCGCCACGAGCACGCCTCCTCCTCGGGCACGGACTCACCGATGTTCATCCGGGTCAACGTCCGCAACCGGATCCTGACGGCAGCTGCCCACAGTCCGGCCCCGGTGGTGATGCAGGCACTGGCCCGTACGCTGGTGCGCTCCCTGCGAGGACCGCAGCGCGGCCCGGTGCTGAGGGGACTGGCTCAGGCTCTCACCGGCCTGCCCCGCGAGCTGCATCGGCGGGCGAGGAGCCGCGCACGCGGCTCGGCGAGAAGTTGTTGATTGTGGCAAGCGCCTACGCCAGCGCCACCCCACTCGATACAGTGACGGGGCTGAAACCTTGTCAGACGCCCCGGGCGGTTCGGTAACATCGCCAAGCATGATGCGCCCCTGACCAGATCAAGGAGGATCCCCGACAATGGCTGGACACGCCGCACAATCCCCCCGAGTCACCGTGGTGACCCGGACCCGTAACCGTCCCGTGCTGCTGACGCGCGCACTCCAGTCGGTCGGGGCGCAGTCCTTCCAGGACCTCGAGCTCGTCATCGTCAATGACGCCGGAAGCACCGAGTCGGTGGACAGCGCTCTGGAGAGCGCTCCCGAGTGGCTCAGGGAGCGCACCCGGGTGGTCACCAACGAGACCTCTCACGGGCGCGAGGCCGCCCTGGAGGACGGTCTGGCCGTCTCCTCCTGCGAGTTCTTCGCGATCCATGACGACGACGACTCCTGGGAGCCCGGCTTCCTGGCCGCCTGCGTGGCCCACCTCGATGAGCACCCCGAGCACGGTGCCGTGGCGACGCGCTGCGACGTCGTCGATGAGATAGTCACCGAGGAGGGACTGACCGAGCGTGGCCGGTGGGTGATGACGCAGGACAAGGAGAGCTGGACCCTCATCGACACGATGGTGGCCAACTATGTCCCGCCGATCTCGCAGCTCATCCGCCGTGAGGTGGCCGATCGCATCGGCCACTGGGACGGGACTCTGCTGACCCAGGCCGACTGGGACTTCAATCTGCGGCTGCTGGCGACCTCCCCTGTGGGTTTCATTGACGGGGAGCCGCTGGCGCACTGGCACCACCGTGACTCCACCGACGGGACGATGGGGAACTCCGTCGTCGTCGACGCCGCCCACCACCGTACCGACAACCTCGCCATCCGGGACCGTTACGCCCGTCTGTCCGTGAGCTGCACCGGGACCGAGTCCTCCCCGCAGGGCGTGGCGGCCGCTTCCGAGAACCTCGGACTCCTGCTCGTCTCAGCGGAGTACTACCACCGGATCCAGAAGAGGCTGGAGCAGCAGGACGAGGAGATCGCGCACCTCAAGAAGGCCATGCACGACCTACGCTTCACCATCGGCGACCTGCATGACACGATGCGCCAGGTCCTTATGCACGCCTATGAGATCAACCTGAAGGTCGACCATGTGGAGGCCACGGCCAAGCCCTTCTTCCGCACCGTGGCCCAAGGGGTCAAGAAGATGCAGAGGCGCTGAGTAGCGGCACTGACCGCCCGCCGAGCCTCAGTCGTCCTTGGTGAGCGTGACCATGGGGCGAGGCGGGTCGATCCGCTCGTAGTGGGCCCCCAGGGCCACCAAGCCCCCAGACTCCATGCGTGGCCCGGGGATGATGTCGAAGGCCGTGGCCTTCTGGTAGGCGTCGATGACGCTGGAGAGCTGCCAGGGCTGGATGGAGGCGGAGATGAGGTAGGCGCCCGGCCGTAGCATCATCGCGGGGATGGAGATGTCCACGGTCCCCTCCCCCGGCTCGATCCTCTCGGGCTGGAAGCCGTCGTCGAGGCCGTGAAGCCCCCAGGCGAAGATGCCCTCACGGGTGTCGATGGAGCAGCCGAAGACGGGCTTCTCGATCGTCTTTTCGCAGCGGTAGTGAAGGCGAATGGTGGCCTCGTCCCCGGTACGCATGGAGGTCGCCGGCCGGCCCGTGCGGTCGAGCAGCTCGATGCGGCGGATCTGGGCCTCACCACTGCCGAAGCGGGTGCCTTGGCCCTCCTTGACCTTCTTGGCTCCGTGGGTGACGTCGGAGTACTTGTCGATGACCTCTGGGGCCGGGCCGACCTCCTTGAGGTGGCCGTGGTCGAGCCAGGCGACCTCATCGCAGAAGGTGCGCATCTGCTCCAGGCCGTGGGAGACGACGACGACGGTGCGGCCGTCCTCGCGGAACTCGGCGAACTTGTCCATGCACCGCTCCTGGAACTCCATGTCGCCGACGGCCAGGACCTCGTCGACCAGGAGGATCTCCGGCTCGACGTGGATGGACACGGAGAAGCCGAGGCGCACGTACATGCCCGAGGAGTAGTTCTTCACCGGCTGGTCGATGAACTCACCCACCCCGGAGAAGTCGACGATGTCATCGAACTTGGCCTCGATCTCCTTGCGGCTCATCCCCAGGATGGCGCCGTTGAGGAAGATGTTCTCCCTCCCGGAGAGCTCGGGGTGGAAGCCCGAGCCGACTTCCAGCATGGCGGCCATGCGCCCCCGGGCGGTGATGGAGCCCGAGTCGGGAGCCAGGATCTTAGCGATGCACTTGAGCAGCGTGGACTTGCCCGATCCGTTGTGCCCCATGAGCCCGAAGGTCTTGCCCTCGGGGATGTCGAAGGTGATGTCCTTGAGCGCCCAGAAGTCCTCGTAGACGCCGCGGCCCCGCTGCAGGACGGCGCCCTTGAGGGACTGATTGCGGTGGTGATAGATCCGGAAGCGCTTGGAGACGTCCTCGATGCGCACGGCCGGCACGGCAGAGGATGCTGCCGAGGCAGCCGGCACCGACGACGTGAGTGATGATGCGGACGATCCGGTTGATGCGGTCATCTGGCGTGTCAGAGCTCCTCAACGATGCTCGCCGAGTGCCGGCGGAAGAAGGCCAGGCCCAGCGTGAGCATGACGACCGCCCAGGCCAGGCAGGCCAGGGAGACGGGCAGCGACGGCAGGGCGAAGTCGTACAGGCAGGATCGGAAGGCCTCGAGGTAGGTCTCGGCGGGGTTGAGACGCAGGATCGTGGTCAGCGGGATCGGCCCGCCGTTGACCTGCCAGCCCTTGTCGAACAGGTCGTTCTGAACCTTGTTGACCATGGTCAGGGGGAAGACGACCCCGGAGGCGTACATCCACATCTGGTTGAAGATCTGCCACAGGTGTCCCAGGTCCCGGAAGTAGACGGTGGCGATGGACAGCATGAGGCCCAGTCCGACGGCGAACATCCCCACCAGTACGGTGACGACGAGCAGTGCCGGGATCATCGCCAGGACTCCCGGCCCTCCCAAGATCATGGCGATGATGACCAGCACGAGCAGCTCGAAGGCGAAGTCCACGGCCAGTGACAGGACCGCGGAGTAGATGAGGACCTGGCGGGGGAAGTAGACCTTGGTGAGGAGCCCCGCGTTGTCCACGAGGGCGTTCATGGAGGCCATGATGCCGCTGGAGAAGAAGGTCCAGCTGAGCACCCCGATGCCGATCCACAGCGCGAAGGAGTTGATGCCGGAGTTGCGGCCCGGCTCCACGCCTCCGCGGAAGACGACGCCGAAAATGAGGGCGAAGATGGCGATAGTGGCCAGGGGGTTGATGAATGACCACAGGCGCCCCAGGGCCGTGCCCTTGAACTCCGAGGAGACCGAGCGCTGAGTCAGCCGCAGGGTGAGGTCCAGCGTCTGGCGGGCATCCTCCGAGCGGAGCAGTCGAGAGAGCTTCATAGGCTCACACCTCCGTCGCAGTGCCGGTGGGCGCTGGGGAAACCGCCCCCTCCTGGGCATCGATCCAGTCACACAGCCGGTTGATGCCCTCGGTGACGCCGACCCGGGGCTCCCAGTCCAGCGCCTGGCGGGCACGCGCGGTGTCCGCCCAGGCGGCACGCACATCGCCGTCACGGAACTGGCCGGTGACGTGCGGTGCGGGCGCTCCGTAGTGCTCGGCGATGGTCTGAGCGATCTGCATGATGGTGGTCCGCTCCCCCAGGCCGATGTCGTAGGGCGTGGAGGTGGCCGGCGAGTGCAGGACGCCGGCCACGATGGCGGAGGCGACGTCGTCGATGAAGACGAAGTCCCGCACGATCTGGCCGTCCTCGTAGACCGGGATGGACTGGCCCTGCTTGGCCAGGCGGGCGAAGAGGGAGACGATGCCGGTGTAGGGGTTGATGAGGGACTGGCCGGGGCCATAGACGTTCTGAAGCCGATAGAGCACCGGGGTGACGCCGAAGGAGCCGCACCAGGAGGTCACGAGGTTCTCCTGGCAGAACTTGGTGGCGGCGTAGACGTTGGCCGGGGAGGCCTTGACCTCGGTGGAGGACTGGACCGAGGGGGTCAGGCCGGTGAAGTCCCACTGACCGGCCTCGAGCATCGCGTGGGTGCGCTGCCCGGGGTAGGAGAGGTGTCCCGCAGCATCGATCCACTTCCCCTCGCCGTAGACGGCCCGGGAGGAGGCCAGGACGATCTTGTCGGGACGGATCTCGTGGCGCACGAGGGCGTCGAGCATCTGGGTGGTGCCGACGACGTTGACGTTGGCGTGCCGGGAGGCCTCGGTGAGGGACTGGCCAGTCCCGGTCTCCGCCGCCAGGTGGACGATGGCATCCGGCGCGACCTCGGTCAGGAGCGAGTCCCAGTCCTCGGCGACGGACACGTCCAGGCGGCGCAGCTCCACGCGCTCGTCGAGCTCGGCAGGGCGAGCCTGGGAGGGGTGGATCTGCGGGTGCATGTTGTCCAGGGCCACGACACGGTCGAAGGCGTCCGCCAGGTCATGCGAGATCGCGCAGCCGATGAATCCGGCACCACCGGTCACGAGGCAGGTACGGGTCACGAGGGTCTCCCTTGGTGTAGTCGAGTCGGGGCGGTGGGACGAGCTCTCACGCGTCGTACAACGGCCTCGTCACTATTCTCGGCGTTCCCGGAGCCGTGCGGGCCGGCGGCCGCCGTTGCCTTCGACACGCCTCAGAGGCGCTGGACACGAGCTCGTCCCTGCCCGGAGCCGCACGCCGAACATATCAGCGTTCGACCTCGGAGACCTCGGGATGCCAGCTCATGCCTTTGAAGGCCTTGGTGACGAAAGCGACGATGTGGTCGGTGATCCTCACCAGCGCCACCGACAGGCCGAAGACGATGACGCAGGTCGCGGCCAGCATCGTGTAGCGCTGAACCGGCACGAAGCCCGCCACGTTGATCTTCTCGAAGAGGACCATGATGACGACGTGGTGGACCAGGAAGATCGGATAGGAGTACTTAGCGATCAGGTCGACGAGCGCACGTACCGGCTGGATCGCCACATAGCGACCGACGACCACGAGGATGAGGAAGGCCGAGATGCCGACGAGTGTGGTGGCCACGTCCTCGGGGATCTCCTCAGGGAGCATCGCCGAGACGGCCAGGACCGCGGCTGCCGGAATGACGACGGCCCAGTGAACCCGGCGGACGTAGAGGACGAAGTAGCTGCCGAAGGCCAACTCGGGGAGTCTGGTCGTGAGGATCATCGCCGAGGGGTAGCCCGCGAAGTAGCGCTGCATGACGATCACGGTGGCGGCATAGGCCGCCAGGATGACGACGCCGGTGACGACCGGGAAGCGGTCAATGGCCCACAAAAGCGCTGGGAAAACGAGGTAGTACAGGAGGATGAACCCGAGGAACCACTCCCCCAGGAGGTAGGCGGTACGCACCTGGAAGTTGGCGACCAGACCGTCCACGCCGAGGACCGTGAAGATGAGGGAGCGGGTCGGGGCACTGTTGGGCGGCCGCCCCCCGGTCGTGACGAAGAAGTAGAGCGTCGCAAGGACCCAGGCGGTCCAAAACATCGGGTAGATGTTGAGACAGCGCTTCCAGTAGAACCGTTTGAGATTGATCGGTCTCCGATAGGTCACCGTCAGGGCGGCCCCGGAGATGATGAGGAACAAGGAGACGCCCAACCCACCCACATAGATGCCGAAGGGGAAGTTGGTCAGGACGTAGCCGCCATCAGCCAGGTAGGGGTTGTTGAAGTGGGTGAGGACGATGAGAAGCGCTGCCAAGGCTCGGACCAGATCGAGGTAGAAGATCCTGGTCCGTTTCCTGGCGACCGGCTTGACACCCGCCGCCCCCGCCGACCCGCCCGTCTCGGTCACTCCCCGATCCTCCTGACTCGGCGGTAGGCACTCTTGAGGGGTGAGCGCACTGCGGTCGGGATCCAGCGGCTGACCTGATCCTTGACCTGCTGACGAGTGCTGCGAGCACTACGGATCTGTTGGACCATTCGCTGCTCGACGTCAACCCCCCAGTGCTGTGACACCGCGATGGTGAACTCCCTGGTGTAGTACGACAGATTCGTCAGCTCGATCCTCGCGAAGGAGTCGGAGAAGAGCCATCCGCAGAAGTAGCCCGAGGCCTGCGCAACATAGCCGTAGGCGCGCTCAATAGCGTGGAGGATGGTCCCGTCGATGTCATTCGGCTCAGGCGGGAAGTCCTCCCACTGCCAGTCGTGGTCGAAGAGCGGCTTGAGAGCGGCCGGCCGGAACCAGAACATGGTGCCCAGCGGGGCGATGACCTCCTTGTGAGCATCGAGCGGGACACTCAGATTCAACTCTTTCTCAAGGAGCATCTTCGTGCGATCGAAGTTCGGCCCCCAGCTGTAGGAGTAGATCGGGAAGTAGTCGGCATGGTTGGGAGGGGTCGGCGACAGCAGACCGAGTCGGGGCTCCGAGTCGAAGGTGGAGATGACGTTCTCGACGAACTCTCGAGTCGGGAGAAGGTTGTCGAAGCACTTGCGGGCGAAGCCCTCGCCCACGGTGTACGGGCTCAGCTGGGTGACCTTCTTGTCATGTATGAAGCAGACGAGGTCGTAGTCGCTGACGATGTCCTTGCACCCCACCAAGAGCGCACTGACGTCCCGACCCCGGTTCTCAATGAGGCGCACGGTCACGTTGTAGGGGAGATCCTTGCAGGCCTCCTCCACCAGCTCCACCTTCTCCTGAGAACCGACGGTGAGGATGAAATCCGTCCCCTCGGGCATGGACCGGGCGTAGGCGAGCGTGGGCTCCAGGAGGTCCATGTAGTACAGGTGCGCAATGAGGGCGACCTTCTGCGGCTTGGGCTCGCGGGCCACCGCCTGCGTGGGCAGGACGTAGGTGAGCTGAAGATTCTTGACCAGGTCCGCCATGTTCATCGAGCGCAGGGCGTTGTCCCAGATGAGGTTCGTGTCGAAGTCGGTGTGGTCGCGCAGGTACTCGTAGAGTTCCACGGTTGCGTTACCCACGGCCTGGTGAAGCACGTCCTCGTAGCTGTGGAAGAAGGAGCGGCGCTTGAAGATGGGGCAGCGCCTCTCCGCAATGAGCTGCTTGGGGGCGAAGAGGATGGGCTGCAGGGTGAAGCCCTCGAGGTCCTCAGTATTGACATACACGTCAGAGGTGAAGCCCAGCCGCTCGAAGCGCTGGGTGAAGGGCGCCTCGTGGAGCCCTACGGAATCCTCGTATGAATTGATCTGAGGAAGGTTGTCCCAGTAGTCCTGGAAGGCCTTGGAGGAGACCAGGGAACGCCGGTAGGCATGGAAGTGGGACTGAAGATGACGGGGCAGGTACCCCTCCAGGGCGTGCCCGAAGGGGTCTCCGGGAGCCAGATGGAACCAGGTGATTCCCCAGAAGTCGATGTCTCGACCCGCCATCTCGGTGAACATCTCCTCGAAGGGGTACACCGGTCCCATGATGGTGGCGTTGAACAGGACGACCTCGTCGAACTCGACGAGCCGGTCCCAGCCGTAGCTCTCCATGGCCGTCTTGTAGGCCCAGGCGTCCAGCCCCTTGTTCTCCCGCAGGATGATGTTGTCCGTGAAGGCGGTCAGCTTGGCATAGCTCTTGGCGGTCAGCTCACCGTTGACGACAATGACCAGCTCGGAGAGGTTCTTGACCATGTCAGTGAGCAGGGTCTCCACGTAGGAGTCCACGATGCCCTGAGCGTCGAAGAAGAAGAAGATCCCGAGTCGCTTCGGGTCCTGGCCGAGCGTTGCCATAATGTCCCTTCTGGGCAGTGGTTCGAGCCGCTCACCGTAGCGGGAGAGCGGAGTAATAGGGTTTCCCGGGCGCGTCAGCCCGCGCTTGAGGCGAGGATACGGCGGATCTTGGTCGGGTCACCCCACACGCCCGGCGAGTCGTAGGGCCGGTCCGGGAAGGCCCCGTACTCCAGGGTGATGTCCAGGTCGTTGTCCCGGATGTAGGCCTCGACGCGCTCGGCCAGGCTCATCGGCTCACCGGTGCAGGCGTTAATGATGCCGTCGACCTCAGTCTGGTCCACGATCGCGGCGATCTGCGTGGCCAGCTCGTCCACGGAGATGAAGTCGTAGCGGTTCTTACCCGTGGTGAAGGGGAAGGTGGTGCGCCCCTCCTCGGCGGCCTCCAGGAGCTTGGAGAAGATCGAGTTGCCGAACTTGTCGTCGCCCACGATGTAGTAGGCGCGGATCCACTGGGCGACGGCGTCGTGTGCCTTGGCCGACAGGAAGGTGGTCTCCCGCAGTGCGTTCTTGGCGATGCCGTACAGCGAGGCGGGGTTGCACGGGGAGTTCTCGTCGATGGCACCCTCCCAGTAGCCGACCTCATGCATGGTGCCCATGACGGCGAGCTGCTTGAGACCGCCCGCATAGAGGTTCTCAATGAGGTTGACGTGCTTGGCCAGGTCGTCCATGTGGGCGGACGAGGCGTGCTTGAAGCCGTCGCGCCAGGCCATGTGCAGGACGACGTCGGGGTGCCCCATCTGGTCGTAGATGTCGGCGTCCCCGGAGAAGAGGTCCAGGGTAAGCCTCTCCGCCCGCTCGTCGACGCCGTCGAGTCGCAGGTCGAGGGCCTTGACGTCCAGGCCGCGCTCCAGGAGCGCGGTGACGACGTGGCGACCGATGTAGCCGCCTG
>ERZ772927.70-NODE-70-length-81936-cov-9.70407_pt1 | contig 81936 bp, 91 predicted proteins | sample MGYA00512115_ERZ772927 | MGnify/ENA primary metagenome ERZ772927 (study PRJEB29015, sample SAMEA2737924) | human oral metagenome | biome: human oral; feature: human-associated habitat; material: dental | place: China | collected 2013 ... | reverse complement strand
CCATGTACTGCTTAGCTAGAGCAGCGATAGAAGGCTCTACTCGAGGGAGAAAGACCGGAGCAGCATCCAGCACAGTCACCTGACTGCCCATTTTATTGTAAAGTCCAGCAAATTCTAGGCCAATGTTACCGCCACCCAGAACTCCTAAACGTTTAGGAAGTTCCTTCAGATTTTGAATGCCAGTTGAGTCATAGACATGCTTGGTTTCAGTCAGTCCAGGAATTGGCAGGACGTTGGAAACAGCACCAGTATTGATGACAATAGTTTCAGCAGTCAGTTCCTCTTTCTCATCGCCAGCTGTGATTTCGATGACCTTATTTGAAAGAAAATGAGCTTCCGCATCAATGATGTCGACACCAGCGCCACTGATTGCTGCGTAGTTCTTCCCGTTGAGACGGCTGGTTACAGCGTTCTTTTCAGCCATGACTTGATCGAAAGCCAGGCCTTTTTCAGCAGCGACAAGCAGGGTTTTGGTTGGGATGCAGGCGATATTAATGCAGGTTCCCCCGTACATAGCCTTGCTTCGCTCAATCAAAGCAACTTTTTTTCCTTGGGCCGCCATTTTGGCTGCGAATGTTTTACCGGCCTTACCAAAGCCGATGACAATTAAATCATAGGTTAACATAATTTACCTCCATTTTTCAAAAAAGATTGTATCACATCTAGTCAGAAATTGCTGATTTCTGCTACGCTTTTTTTCTTCAGTATTTTTAGTGTTTATTTTTATACAGAATGTCCATTTTTGAGCAATGTTTTCGCAGTTCCAGTCAGTCTGTGTTATACTAAGTTTCATTATTTATTTTAGGAGGGCAAAATGTCTATTATTACACTTATTTTGGCAAGCTTGGTTGCCTTGGAATTTTTCTACATCCTGTACTTGGAGACCTTCGCGACGACTTCTGCGGCGACAGCTCGGGTTTTCGGCATGTCGCAAGAGGAGTTGGAGCAGCAGTCGGTCAATACTCTTTTCAAAAACCAAGGAGTTTATAACGGATTGATAGCTGTTTTGGTCTTGATTGCGGCCTTTGTACAGCCTAGTTCGTTTTGGCTGGGAATTTTTATGGTTTATATCATCTTGGTAGCAGCTTACGGTGCAGTGACCAGTGACCCCAAAATCCTGTTCAAGCAGGGAGGGCTGGCTATGCTGACCCTGCTTAGTTTATTTTTCTAAATAGAGTGAGGAAAATTGATTTCCCACTCTTTTTTATATAATAATTGACTTTTTTGTTAGACAAGTGTAGAATAAAAATAGAAATAGCATTAATTTAGAAAGCGCGTGGGAACGATGAAAAGATCTATTAAACGTTTGCCAGATGGGGAATTTACTATTTTAAAAGTAATTTGGCAACTGCCTACCCCGACGACCTCTGCCCGTATCATGGAAAAGCTGGGACCAGACAATCACTGGAAGCCCCAGACTTTGCTGACAGTCTTGGCTCGCTTAACAGAAAAGGGCTTTTTAGAAAGTGTCCGCAAGGGGCGTGAAAGGCAGTATACAGCCTTGATCTCAGAAGATGAGTATTTGGAAGTTGAGGCTTCGGATTTCTTGAAGCGTCACAGCGGCCGTTCTATGGGCGGGTTTGTCAAAACACTTTTTTCTTCTAACTCCTTTTCGGAAAATGAATTGGATGAGCTGCGCAGTTTGCTCAACCAAGGAAAGTAGGATGGAGGGATAAGCATGAAACAGTTCCTTCTTTCTTTTCTTCTGACCAGTTTGTCGACATCCATTTTGGTGCTTTTGCTTAGTCTGCTTTTTACGGCCTTTAAGACTAAGATTTCGGTCAGAGTGAAGTATTTTATTTGGTTTCTTATATTGCTGAGTTTTCTGTTTCCGTTCCGTCCCCAATTTGGCTCAGGCCTGATTCGGCTGAATACAGGATCGGTAGTTCAGACAGCAGTGACTGCCACCCAGACAGGTGGAACGCAGGGCGCCTCTCAAACTGTTGAAAAAGCTGCTCAGCCAAATCTGTGGGAGGCTTTTCTAAATCTGCCTTGGTTTGAAATTCTCTTTGCTATCTGGCTGATTGGCTTTGTCTTTAGTATTGGAAGATATGCTTATTCTTATATTCGCTTCAGAAAGATGCTGAAGCGCTGGGGCACGGAGTTTCAGGACGAAGAAGCGATGGCTCAGCTTCAGGCTGTTCAGCAGGAGATGGGAGTTAAGGGCCGGATTCGTCTGCTCCACTATCCTATGTCCCAAAGTCCTATGCTGCTAGGCTTCAGAGATATTTTAATCGTGCTGCCAGAGTTGGACTACACAGAAGAAGAGCTGCAGCTGATTTTTAAACATGAGCTGACTCACTACAAACACCGCGATGTTTTAATCAATCTCTTAGGGATTTTTGCCAAGAGTCTTCATTGGTTTAATCCGGTTGTCCGCTTTGCCTGCCGTGAAACCCAGGAAGCAGGAGAAATGTACTGTGATTACGATGTTCTAAGCAGTAGAGATACAGAGTATCGGACTTTCTACGGCGAAACGATTCTGACCATGATAGACCGCAGTAAGAAGACTCCAATTGCTCTGACGACCTGCTTTTACTCTGATAAGTTTAATCTCAAGCGGCGGATTGTTGGTATTATGGATAACCGCCTACCCAAGAGGTTTCTGTCTGCTGCCTTTGTAGTAGCAGTTCCTCTCCTTTTGCTCCTGACTAGCTCGGTCTTTGCTCTAGAAAGTCCAGCTGCCCAACAAAGCAGACCTGTTGCAGGGCAAAAACAGTCTCAAGGACTCAGTCAGCGTCAGGTTCTAGCGGCCGTCTTAAAAGAGCTGTCTCTTTCTGAAAAAGATATTAAAGATTTACAAATTTCGCGTGAGAAAGACACCTATAAAATCCGCTTCTCACATGGGCAAACAGCCCATGAAACCATTGTCAATGCTAAGGATGGAAAACTAATCCAATCCAAGCAGCATACCATTGTCGAAAAGACGGTAACGGTCGAAAAAGAAGTCAGTCCATCCTCGTCTGCTGAATCGAATCAAGCTGACAACAGTTCTACTGCAGGCGCAGGGAATACGGGAGCAGCGGGCTCTACTGGAGCTAGTACAGCGACTGTTCAAACTCCGACTCAGAACAGTTCCTCTCATACGACAGACACCGATGATCCGGACGATGATGATGACCATGATGACGATTAAATAAAGGATTCTGCCAGTTTAAGTTTCTTAAAAGCTTAGACTGGTAGAATTTTATTATCTTCTCAAAGGGGGATTTGGTAATCCTCCAAGAGCAGTTTGTCATCAGTTTATCTTTATTTTAGGACGATTTTGCTTACAGTTTGTACTTCGTTTCCTAATACCAAAAACAATCTGAAAGATTATTTATCTTTTTTCTTGACATTCACAAACGACAATTGTAGAATAAATTTATAAACTACATTTGTAGAATGTTTTTGAAAAATACTGCTTGGAAAGGAGAAGAAAGTAAAACTTATCTAGACGCTTGTAGGATGCAGAGCGGAAGCTCTATTTCTTTTAAAAGCACAAACTACATTTGTAGAATCAAAGGAGAATTCAAATGAAACAAAAGCAAATCCAAACAAATTTCCAACGAATCGAAACGAAGTATATTCTTGACCGAGCAATGCTAGCTCGTCTTGAAGCTGACATGAGGCCTCACCTCACCGCAGATGATTATGCGACATCAACCATTTCCAATGTGTATTTTGATAATGATGAGTTCCAGATGATTCAGGATTCCATTGCTAGAAAAGGTGGTCGCGAAAAAATGCGGATGCGGACTTATGCTGAGCAGCCAAATGATGATAGTCAAGTTTTCTTAGAAATCAAGAAGAAACGTGATGAAGTAGGCTTCAAATACCGTTTGGTTTCGAATCCTCTCTCTGTGACCAACTATATTGTGAACGGTGTGGCAGACCATACTATTTCTGATGATCGGGTCAAGGCAGAAGTGGAGCAGTTACAGGAGCGCTATATAGACTTGAAGCCAAAAATGGTGATTAGCTATGATCGCTACTCTATGAGAGGCTTGGAAGATAAAAAAGTCCGTGTGACAGTTGATTCCAACATCCGCTACCGTGATTATGATGTAGACTTGGCTTTAGGCCGCTATGGACTGCCCTTGCTGGATGACGACAAGGTGATTATGGAAATCAAGGTTCCTGGTCAATATCCTCAGTGGTTGGCTGATATTCTGAATAAATACGGTCTTGAAGACCAGTCCTTCTCAAAATACGGCAATGCCTACCTGAAAACTAAAGAAAGGCTGACTCGAACAGTCAAGGCCTGAGGAGGTAGTCTATGCTCAATCAGTTATTTAACAGTATCTACTCCTCCACGGAAGTCAAGATAAATCCTTTAGCATTGATTTTTTCACTAGCAACTAGTGTGGTTCTAGGAATTATCTTGGCCAAGGTCTATAAGCGCCAAACCATTTATACTAAGGAATTTGTCGTCACTCTCTCCCTTTTGCCAGCCATTATTTCCATTATCATCTTCTTGGTTAATGGAAATCTGGGTACCAGTGTCGCCGTAGCAGGGACTTTCAGCTTGATTCGTTTCCGGTCGGCCGCTGGTGGCTCCAAGGAGCTCCTAGCCATCTTTATGGCGACGGCTATCGGGATTACAACAGGGATGGGCTTTGTAGCACTGGGAATTGTCTTTACTCTAGCTATTTCAGGCATCTGGATGCTCTTTGAAAAGATGAGCTTTACTTCAGTCAGTCCGACCAGACGTTATGTTCAGGTTCAGGTTCCAGCTGACTTTGACTACGAAGTACTCTTTGATGCTATCTTTGAAACGACTTGTAAATCAGCCGAACTGACATCTCTCAAGTCGGCTGAAAAGAAGTCTATTAAGCTGGACTATGTTGTTGACTTGAATCCTGACATGAGCGACAGAGAGCTCATTCAGCAGTTCCTGTTCTATGATAAGGTGCAGGACATTTCCCTTTCCAAAGCTGCCAAGAAGCGGAAAACCCTCTAAGCAAAAGAAGACCAGCTGCAACAGAGCAGTTGGTTTTCTTGTTTGTATCATAAAAAGGGGATACATCATACTTACAGAAAATACTTGACACTCTTTTCTATATGTGGTATGATTATATAGATTTTGGACTTGAAGGGAGTGAAAAAAATGTCAAAAACAGTAGTACGCAAGAATGAATCACTTGATGATGCACTTCGTCGTTTCAAACGTGCGGTTACTAAAGCTGGTACTCTTCAAGAAACACGCAAACGTGAATTCTATGAAAAACCTTCTGTAAAACGCAAACGCAAATCAGAAGCAGCTCGTAAACGTAAAAAATTCTAATTGAACAAAAAAGCAGACTCCGGTCTGTTTTTTGTTTTCACTCTTTGGAGAGAAGGGGATGATTGTGAGCAATAGGCAAGAAAAAAACACTGATTTTCATCAGTGAATTCTCTTTATTTTTTCTCAGCCAACAAAGCTTTGATTTCTTGCAGGACTTCCAATTCAGTTGGTCCAGCTGGCGCTTCTTCAGCTTCTTCCTTCTTCTTAGCAAGGCTTTGTGCTTTTTCAGCAGACTTAACGATGAAGAAGAGAACAGTACCGATTACCAAGAAGTTAATTACAGCGCTCAAGAAGTTACCATAAGCGATCCCGTTCCATTTCAATTGAGAAATTTGCTCCAAGTTTGCAGCTTTCAAAATTGGGTTGAGGAAGAGGGGAGTGATTACGTCAGTAATCAATGAAGTGACGATTGCTCCAAAAGCGTTGGCGATGATCACACCGACTGCCAAATCAATCACGTTCCCACGCAGCAAGAATTCTTTAAGATCCTTTAACATTCTTTCTTTCCTTTCAAGAATTTATTAATGTGATTATATTATAGCTTATTTATATGACATCTACAAGATATTTGTTTGTCAAATATTTTACATTTGCTTCATTTTAGTATAAAATATAGAATGATATTCTATGATAAATTGGAGGTATTGTCTCTTGATTGATAAAGAAATCATTTCTGAAATTAAAAACAGCGTCAATATCGTCGATGTCATAGGAGAAACGGTGGCCTTGACCAAGGCTGGGCGGAATTTCCTGGGACTCTGTCCCTTTCATGGCGAAAAGACGCCCTCTTTTAACGTTGTAGAGGACAAGCAGTTTTATCACTGTTTTGGCTGCGGCAAGTCGGGCGATGTCTTCAAATTCATTGAGGATTATCGAGGCGTTTCCTTTATGGATGCTGTGCAGATTGTAGCAGATCGGGCAGGGATTCCCTTGGCTGTAGAGACAGCGGGCAACGACCGACTGAGACAAAGCCATCCGCACCAGGCTCTCTACGATATCCATACCGAGGCAGCGAAATTTTATCATGCGGTTCTGATGACGACCAAGATGGGAGAGGAAGCGCGGGCTTATCTCTACCAGCGGGGGCTGACAGATGATGTTCTTAAGCATTTTCAAATCGGGCTGGCTCCTAATGAGGGGAATTATCTTCATAAGAGTATGGCTGGCAAATTTGATGAGAATACCATCATGAACTCGGGACTCTTTAATCTGGCGGAGAATAATCTGGTCTATGATGCCTTTCAGAATCGGATTATGTTTCCCCTGACCAATGACAGTGGGCAGGTTGTGGCTTTTTCCGGACGGATTTGGCAGGCAGCGGCTTCAGACGGGCATCAGGCCAAGTATAAAAACAGTCGCAGCACCGCTATTTTCAATAAAAGCTACGAACTTTATCATCTGGATAAGGCCAAGCCGGTTATCAAGAAGAGCCATGAGGTTTATCTGATGGAGGGCTTCATGGACGTGATTGCGGCCTATCGGGCAGGGATTGAAAATGCGGTTGCCTCGATGGGAACAGCTCTGACGCCTGAGCATATTCAGCATCTGAGCAAGTATTGCAAGAAGATTATCCTGTCTTACGATGGAGATCGGGCAGGGCAGGCAGCGACTGCTAAGGCTTTGGATGAGCTGAGAGATATGACGGTGGAAATTGTTCGGATTCCGGATAATTTGGACCCCGATGAATTTCTAGCTAAAAATTCTGAGGAAGATTTGCAGCATTTGCTGAGCAAAACGCGAATAAGTAATGTGGAGTTTCTACTGCATCATCTGAAACCAGATAATATTGAAAATCTACAGGCTCAGATTGAGTTTGTAGAGAAGATGGCGCCGATTATTGCGAAGACTAAGTCCATCACAGCGCAGAACTCCTATATTTACATGCTGGCTGAGTTGCTGCCGGACTTTGACTATCAGCAGGTGGAGCAGACGGTAAATAACAGTCGGCTGGCTGAGCGATCTAGTCGCAGTCAGGAGGTGCCCACTCAGCAGTCTCAACCAGTCGTCATGCAGTTTTCGCCTTCGAACCGGCTGAGTCGGCTCATGAGGGCGGAAAATCATATCTTTCACCGCATGATACATCATCCTTTGATTTTGAACCAATACAGGCTGAGAGAAGACTTTGTCTTTGACTCGGAGGACTTGCAGGTCTTGTATGAGATTTTGCTGGCAAATGGCGAGGTGACACCGCAGGATTTGTCCCAGCTGCCGGATCATGTCCAGCAGGCTTGGTACCGCGTCTTGGAAGAAGACTTGCCGGATGAGGTTTTGGAAGATGAGTTGAAAGAAGTGGAAGAAACCAGAGAGCGGGAGATTTTGCGCAAGCATAATCAGTTTATTAGTAAGAAGATTCGAGAAGCCTCTCACAGCGGAGATACGGATACAGCCTTATCCGAGCTGGAGCGCTTGATTGAGCAAAAAAGAAGAATGGAGTAGGAATGGCTACAAAACAAAAAGAAGTAACAACATTAGACGTTCAAATTGCAGAATTTATCCGCAACCACAAGCAGACAGGGGTTGCGACAGATGATGAAATCAATGACCAGCTGGTTATTCCTTTCACTTTGGATGCTGATGGGATTGAGGATTTGCTGCAGCGTATCCAGGATGCTGGCATCTCAATTACAGATAAGGAAGGAAATCCCAGCGCGCGCGTCTTGAATAACGAAGAGGAAGAAGCGGAACTGACGGATGAAGAGCTCTTGGGCAGTAATTCAGCTAAGGTCAATGACCCAGTCCGCATGTATCTGAAAGAAATTGGGGTTGTGCCCCTTCTTAGCAATGAAGAAGAGCAGGAGCTGGCTATCTTGGTAGAGCAGGGAGACTTGGAAGCCAAGCAGCGTCTGGCTGAGGCCAACCTTCGTTTGGTTGTTTCCATTGCTAAGCGTTATGTTGGCCGTGGTATGCAGTTCCTTGATTTGATTCAAGAAGGAAACATGGGGCTGATGAAAGCCGTTGATAAGTTTGACTACACCAAAGGATTTAAGTTCTCAACTTATGCGACTTGGTGGATCCGTCAGGCCATTACCCGTGCGATTGCTGACCAAGCTCGGACCATTCGGATTCCAGTCCACATGGTGGAAACCATTAACAAGCTAGTCCGCGAGCAACGCAATCTCTTGCAGGAATTAGGTCAAGATCCTACGCCTGAGCAAATCGCTGAGCGGATGGATATGACACCTGACAAGGTTCGTGAGATTCTCAAGATTGCTCAGGAGCCAGTTTCTCTGGAGACGCCTATCGGTGAGGAAGATGACAGTCATCTGGGAGACTTTATCGAAGACGAAGTGATTGAAAATCCAGTCGACTACACAACTCGTGTCGTTCTTCGTGAGCAGTTGGATGAAGTCCTAGATACGCTGACAGACCGCGAGGAAAACGTCTTGCGTCTGCGCTTTGGTCTGGACGATGGAAAAATGCGGACGCTGGAAGATGTCGGCAAGGTCTTCAATGTCACCCGCGAGCGGATTCGCCAGATTGAAGCCAAAGCCCTGCGTAAACTTCGCCATCCAAGCCGCAGCAAACCACTCAGAGATTTTATCGAAGATTAAGAAGTGAAGAGCAAAAAGGGGCAGAAATTTTTCAGTAGGAAGCATAAAGTCGGCAATCCTAGCTGAAAACAAAAGCCCTTCGAGCTAACTTGAAATTTCTGCTATATCTATAAGGAGGATATTGCATGTCAGAAAAAAAATACAGCCCTGAAGAAGTTGAAAAGATTAAAACGCGTATTTTAGAGAGCTTGGAGCAAGTCATCGACCCAGAGTTGGGGATTGATATTGTCAATCTAGGTCTAATCTATGAAATCCGTTTTGATGAGACCAATGGAGAAACGGAAATTGATATGACCCTAACAACCATGGGATGCCCTCTAGCGGATCTTCTGACTGACCAGATCTATGATGCCATGTCAGATGTTCCAGAGGTTACCAAGACGGATGTTAAGTTAGTTTGGTACCCAGCTTGGACAGTGGAAAAGATGAGCCGCTATGCTCGAATCGCTTTGGGGATTCGCTAAGAACTGATAGTAAGTGCTGGCCTGCTGCGTGCAGGCTTTTGCTTTTTTTAGCAGATTCTGTTATAATGTTCCTATTGTCTTGGGGTCGTTACGGATTCGACAGGCATTATGCGGCACATTTTGCAACCCATCTAGCGGATGTAAAACGCCAGTTAAATATAACTGCAAAAAATAACAATTCTTACGCTTTAGCTGCCTAAAAACCAGCCAGCGTGACCCGATTCGGATTGCTTGTGTCTGATGACAGGTCTTATTATGAGCAAGCTACGGCAAAGTCTAGTCTAGGGATTTTGCAAGAGATTGATAGACTCGCTTGACTTGGGCTTGAGCTATGTGTCAAAGTTAAGTTAAACCAATACATAGCCTATGGTTGTAGACAAATGTGTTAGCAGATGTTTGGACGTGGGTTCGACTCCCACCGGCTCCATTATTATTTCTTAAAACTTCTTAAAGTTTCTTAAACCGTTGATAATTCAACGGTTTTTAGTTTATCTTTTTTATTACTTTCTAAACCTTTTTGAAAAAAGGAGTTATAAAAGGAGTTACAAAAAGGAGGTAACCCCTCCTAAAAGTCTATATAATTAGCAAACCTTTCCCCGATGTCGTCCTTGGCCTGTTTGGTGATGTGAGTATAGATGTTCATGGTCGTTTTTAAATCGGAGTGACCGAGCCTATGTTGTACTTGTTTTAAGGTCATACCTGCTTCAAAACACAGGCTAGCGTGTGTATGTCTAAAGCCGTGTATCTTGATTGGTCTGACTTTGCTATCCTTGACTATATCTAACAGCCATTTTCTAGGCAACGTGCTAGGGATTGGCTTATTTAATTCATTTCCGAAAATATAATCTGAGCCAGTCGAACTTCTTCTGTACTCAGATAGCAGTTTTTGAGTTTTTGGATCAAGACTTATCAATCGCTTGCTGCTAGCTGTCTTGGTAGTGCCTATTTCTTCGCCTCCAAAACCTCTTGTGACGGCCTTGTTTATGTCCAGAGTGTTATCCGTCCAGTCATCCCATTTGAGGGCTAAAACCTCGCCTTTTCGAGCGCCTGTGAATGCTAAGAGACGGAACAAGGCAATCTTTCTGATGTCTTCTGTCTTGTCGACTAATTTCAGGAATGCTTTCAGCTCGTTCTTATCGTAAAAGTCGCTAGTGCTATCATGTTGCTTTTTAATTGCAGTGACTACACTATCCATTGGATTGGTGCTTGTGTAACCATGTCGGACAGCATACTTAAAAATATTATTCATCAGCCCCTTTAACTTGCGACCATAGACTAACTTTTTCGACCAAGCATTAACTTGTTCCTGCATCTGTATAGGTGTTATGCTGCTTATCCTCTGACTGCCAATTTCTGGGTATATATGGTTCTTGATATTTCTGTAAGTCTTGATATAGGTGCTTTCTTGCACGGTATCATAGTATTCTTTTAGCCATTCTTCGGACACTTCATATACTGTTTTTTCAGTCTTGCTTTCCTCGGCCTTTTCCAGTTCTTCTTGTAGGTTTAAGATGGCAGCTCTAGCTTTAGCCTTGGTCGGGAATCCTCTGCGGGTAACATAACGGCTAGTGCCTTTTACTTTTCCCATATAGACACGGATCATATAAGCTGTATCGCCGTTTTTCTTCTTGTAAGACTTAATTTCCATTGTTTTTTCTCCTCATTTTTGGTAAAATGAGTACAAGAAAACAACCTTTTGAATGGTTGTTTCTTATACATCCTTGCCGCATGCTCGCACCGACCAAAGTTGAGCATGTGGCTTTTTATTTTGTCGTTAAAATCGTTACGATAATAGCAAGAAGTCCGATAATTGAGCTAACTAGCAGACCTACAAACCAGTAAGTAAATTCTTTTTTATCTTTTTTCTGCTCAGTCAATAATTCTGATTTAAATTCTGATAACATTTTTTCAGTATTTAAACGCTGTTTCTCAAAGCCGTCATCCATTTTTTGCATAAGCATTTCAAATTTCAAACCAACTTTCTCGAATCCGTGCTTGGTGTCAGAATTGATTTTATCAAGTTTTAAATCAATTTCTGTTTTAGTATATATTTCTCGTTCCATGATTTCTTCCTCCTGATTCCTTGACTTCATTATATCACCTTTCGTGTGATTTTGGGAATTCATTTTGGTAATTTTGGAAGTTTCGAATTTACTTTGTTGTGCCATTATTTCTACCTCTTGGAAAGATAAAGATATTGATTACATTCATCTAGTACTTTTGTATTTTCTACATCATAAAGTTTGAATGAAATTTTATAATCGCCTTCTTCTGCCGGTGTAAAACCAAAAGAAAAACTACCTGTAGTGGTTCCAAAACCATCTTCGTACACCATAAATTCATCTTTGGGAATATATACATTAGCAACATGAATAAGTTGTTCCTGAAGTTGTTTTTCAGCTTGAGAATATACTTGAATTTGATATTTACGATTAGCTTTTACATTAAACAAATCAAGATCAACACCAAGGCTAAACGATCCGGGGAATTCATCTAAAGTAGAAGTTGTTGTCATTGGCTGCATGCTGTCTAAATGAATTAAATTAAGATTTGTAATTTTTTCATTAAAAGATATTTTAGGATAGTCCCCTTGAAAATCAAACACTATTTTTTTACTCCTTTTTTAAAATTAATTTAACTACCAGTTAATCTATAAAACTCTTCCTGAATCATATCTTCGCCCCAAGTTGTTGAGATTTTGTGTCTTTCGGCAAACTGGAGCCAGTTGAATTCTGATACTTCATATTGTGTGAGTTCTTCAGAGATGAGATGGCGAATCATGAAGCGGTTAGCTTGATTCTCGCAGCTCATGGCAGAGTGCCGATATATAGAGCCAATATGTTCTAGGTGGCCTAATTCGTGCAGTAGCACTCTGTGACGCTCGTCAGAAGATAAGGAGCTGTTCAAGAAAATAGTCCTTGTCTCTGAGTCATAGAAACCACGTCCAGCCCATCGGTCTGGCTCGAAAGTATAAAGTGATACCTCATACTGCTCCAACAGTTCTTTTTCTTTATCCATAATCTCCCCTCACCTAAACTATTTCTTGCTATTGAGGTAGCCCTCTATAATGCCCTTAATAGCACGCTTGTCGTCGTCAGACAATGGTTTGCCGTCAAAGAGCATGATGCGGCCGTCCAAGTCATCAAGTTCTATTTCATGCTCTGGAGCTTTTTCTCCCGCAATAGCAGGGTTATCTGTCCGACCAAGCAAGTAGTCGGTACTAACGTTAAAATAATCTGCAATTTCTGAAATTCTTTCAGTAGATGGCTTTGAATTTTTGAGATTGTAAATAGTATTCTTACTATAACCAAGCTTTTCTTCTAATAAATTTATTGAAAGACCTCGCCTTTTGGCAAGTTCTTTTATTCTGTCAAATGTCTGAAACATTGATTTATCAACCTTTCTGAGAACATGACAAAAAATATTTAATATTTTGCATTAAAACTATTGACAAAGTTAATGCATTGTATTAAAATAGTTTTTGTAAGTTAATGAGTTAGAAAAAACGAAGTAAAACTTATCTAAAAATGAATAGCTTTGGCGAGCAAGATAATTGATAGATATTGCGTTTTATCAAGGTTTTTAACTATGCCTACATTTTAATACTATACATTAATTTTGTCAAGCATTTTTATAAAATAATTTACTAACTCATTTTCTTACAAAATTATTAAAGGAGTTTTGCAAATGAAAGAAAGCAAAATCAAACAGTTCTTTGAGCTGCGAAAGCAATTCAAAGATGACGACTGGGATGCCCTTTGTCGAATTTCCAAAGAAGCGAAAGAAATGCGACAACAGCTCGCTATCGAAAAAATCAATTATGATGACCGCTTTTGGAATGCAACCGAGGGCTTGGCAGTTGATTATTTCAAAAAGCCAACAGCAAAGCTAGTAGTTGATTTTTTCAAAAAAAGCCACTAGCAAAAACTAGCAGCTAAAAGTTAATCAACAATCCCGCTCATGCGTTTACGCATCACATCGGGATCCATCAAAGAACTTGATGAAATTTCAGATACTCGGTTACTATTTGAAAATTCTTCCAGAACTTGTGCAAGAGCTTTTGAAAGATTTTCAGAGTTGTCTATACCGTGTTCATCAAGGATTTGTTTAATGTTTTTGTTATCCAACTTTATCACCTCCCTCCAGGGAGATTATAACATAAAAGAAAGATAGAGGAAAAACATGAAACCAAGACGCTATCCGTATGTAGGTAACAAAAAAAAGCCTATCAATTTAATGATAGACCATATCCAAATAAACAAAGGGCTGAATTTCATTGGATTAGATAAATCCTATAAAGATTTTCTAGCCGCAGATAGTAAGGAGCGGGAAATTCAAGAAAATCTTCTAGAAGATATTACTTCTCGAATTGAGAAATGCGAGAGCCAAGCTCAAGATTTGCATGCTCGAGTTGTTCGATTTTCGCCATCAGAGAATTGATACGCTCATTATCATATGTCTTGCGCAGTTCTCTTTCTTGAGCATCTAGCAAAGCATTCATGATATTGACAATAATATCGGCATCGCCTGAAATTGACTCTCTCAAAGCTTTGAAAGTTTGTTCTTTTAACGCTTCAAATTCAGTCATCATAATCACCTCCCTCTGAGTTGATTATACCACAAAAAAGAAAGGAGAAAAGAGCACTATGCCAAACATGGACAATGGTCGTCAAAAGATATTGGATTATCTAAAAGAGAATAATCTAACAATGGCAACATTAGCAGTTCAATATAATATGGCTCGTCAAGATGTGACAAACATCTTGAATGGTAAATTAAAAAATCCGCAAGCACATCGTTTTGTAGCTAGAGTGATTGAAGATTTCAAGATTCGATAGAAGGGTAGGAGGAGTAGGAAGATGGACAAAATAGTATGGTTTTATTTCACTGTCATTATCAATATAGTCATAGGTTTTGCTACATACTATGCTAGTAAAAGAGATAGAAAAAAGCGCATCAACGAGTATAAAAAAACACAAGATGATGAGCTTGAAAGAATTAGAAAAAAATTTAATTTATGATTTTTTAGAGGTCTTTTGAATAAATTTTTTATTTAAGTTTTGTTTGTGATTGCTAGCTTTATTGGCTATTTTTAAGGCTCTGTCTAAATCAACCTCGCCTGTAAAAACTTTGTAGGTAAGATCATTCATCTTCATAGCCTTGTCGGTTTCAGCATCGAGTTGAGACACCTTCTCAAGTTCTTGCAACCGTAATTCATGAGATTGCTTGACTTTTTCAAGTTCCAAGGCATGTTGCTGTTTTAGAGTATCTATCTGATGATGAAATTCTCTTTCGAGTTTTTCAATAATATGTGAATGTTCTTTAGCTTGTTTTTCAATCTCAGCTTTATTGTTAGCTTTTGATGCTACATATGACCATAACCCTGAGATTATTGCAAGAATGACACTAATTACAGGTTGAATAATAACTTGATATTCCATAAGACATCTCCAATCATTTTTATTATCTCTATTATACCAAATTAGAAAGGAAAATTATGAACGAAATTATCAACATTACACTTAATGACAATCACGAGCCAGTAGTTTCAGGCAGACAGCTTCATGAGGCGCTAGGGGTTAAAACACCTTATTCAATGTGGTTCGACAGAATGGTTGAGTACGGTTTTACAGAAAATCAAGATTTTTTGCTTAACAATTTTGTGAAGCAAACAGGACGAGGCGGTCATAACAAAGTAGACCACGTCATCAAGCTAGACATGGCCAAAGAAATTGCCATGATTCAGAGAACTGCACGGGGCAAGAAAGTCCGTCAATACTTTATACAAGTAGAGAAAGATTTTAACAGCCCTGAGAAAATCATGGCAAGAGCCTTGCTCATGGCTGATAAGAAAGTACACAAGCTAGAAGCTCAGATTGAGGCTGACAAGCCAAAGGTACTCTTTGCGGATGCGGTAAGCGCAAGCCATACATCTATATTGGTCGGAGACCTAGCCAAGCTCATCAGTCAGAATGGTTTCAAGATTGGAGCAAATCGCTTGTTTAGCTGGCTACGTGACAATGGCTATCTTATCAAAAAACGTGGAGCGAGTTGGAACATGCCTACGCAAAAGTCAATGGAATTAGGCTTATTTGAAATCAAAGAAACCAACATCCAGCACGCAGACGGCCATATCAGTATCAACAAGACAAGCAAGGTCACCGGCAAGGGGCAACAGTACTTTATCAACAAGTTCCTTAATAAGGAGTACTTGATGGGGTAGAAAGGAGAAGCCATGGCGCTTGAGCTTTTCGGAGAAGATTTTAAATCAGAGCTTTTTGCTGAATTAGTAGAACTTAACAAGCAAGCGATGGCAGAAGCTAAAAGGCAAGTGTCTAAGCAAATAACTTGGGTCAATATCAAGGAGTTGCAAGATGCCACAGGTTGGGGCAGGACTAATCTTGAAAAATGGCGAGACCAAGGAAAGTTTAGAAGCATGCAGCGGACAAAGGGTGGTAAGTATCTATATGACCTGGAAGACGCACAACGCTTCTGCAGATCGCTTGCAAAATAGGAGGAGAAAAAACAATGGAACCAACATTAGGAAGTCAACTTTTAGGGGTTGCTTTGATTGCAACCATCGCATTTGTAGCCGGCTGGTACGGCAACCGCATGGACGCACGGAAACGTGCTAAGAAAGAGCGTTTGGAACGCATGCAAGCGGAGCTGATGGAGCAGTACGAAGAAGATTTGCGACTGTACCACATGGAACAACAGCAAGCGGAAATGGATGCTTTGGCAATGGCTAGGAAAGGCATTACGCCAGCGTTTGAATACTAAGGCGGCGGATTATATAGACAGGAGGATGTATGAGGAAAAGAAAATCTATATCGAAAAAGGTTAGAGGGGTTGTTTTGTCTAAATATGATGGGCACTGCGCTTACTGTGGAAAAGAACTTGACCTAAAAAGTCTAAGAGTAGACCACTTGGTACCTTTTTACAACGGAGGGGAAGACACACTAGATAACTATATGCCAGCATGCTATATGTGCAATTTCTACAAATCCACCCTCAGGTTAGAGGAGTTTAGGGAACAAATGTCTTCTCTGCACGAAAGGATAGCAAAACCGTTTATAACAAGGCTAGGCATTGATTATGGCATTGTAAAAATAGAGCCATTTTCTGGAAAATTTTATTTTGAAACAAAGGAGCAAACAGATGATACCAAATTTTAGAGCGTGGAATAAGGCTACAAAAGAAATGCATGAAGCGGATGATATTGTGTCTCTTAATTTCGAAGAAAAACAAATTTGTGTACAGACAATCTTTTTTGGGCAATTAAGTTACTATGATTTCGATGACCTCGACCTCATGCAATCAACAGGTCTCAAAGATAAGAATGGCAAGGAGATTTTTTGAGGGAGATATTATCACAAATGGCATAGAAATAGCGGATATAAAAAACCACCAAACTCTTGGATTTTATACAGTACTTGACGATAGAGAATATTTTTTCGCAAGCGGGATGAGTGTTGAGGATTTTGAGGAATATGCTGATGAATTTTCTCAAACAGCTAAAATCATCGGCAATATCTACGAAAATCCAGAATTGCTTAAATAAACAAAGGGAGAAACAAAATGAAAAAAGGAATTAAATTATCAGTAGTAGGACTAACAGCTGTAGCAGGATTGCTAATCAGCACAAATGTATTGGCAAGTGAAGTTGCTAAGGACGGAAACCAAATTCAGGTCACAGAGCCTGAGATTACATACAGCTCAGAAGCGGCTGAAACGTATGTGAATAAAGAATTGACATATCACACAGAAATCCCTGATGAAGTTGACATCAACGAGGGCGATACACTTACTTATACATTGCCTGAACAACTCCAATGGACTACTACACAGGAATTTGATGTGACTAGTCCAGAGGGTGAAGTAGTAGGACGTGCTGTGGCTTCAAATGAGTCTCAGAACGTAACTACTACTTTCAATGGGTACTTTAAAGAGCACCCACTTAACAAACAGTTTGACATGACACTTTCGACCATGTGGAAGAAAGAAGTAGTCACAGAAGGGCAGAAATATGACCTCAGCTTCAATGGCACAGTAGTTCAGCAGGCAGAGGTTAAGCCTCAAGGCAAGGCAAATCCTACTGAGATTGTAGCCAAATGGGGTTGGCAAGACAAAGATGACCCATCACTTATCCAGTGGGGAGGACGTGTAAACTTTGTGAAGCATGACCTTCATGATGTGAACGTATCTGATACATGGGACGACAACAATGAGTATGTAGAAGGTTCTATGCGCCTGTTTGAATTGTCTTCAGCAGAGCCTTGGGTTGGAATTAGAGAAATCCCTCTCACAGAGGCTAATGTGCAAATTTACAAGAATGGCTTTAAGTTCAACCTCCCTCATGTGACTAACATTGTGAGTGTGGAATATAAAACACGCTTGAAGAATAAACTCCAGAACCCTGTGAATGTGTTACGATTCACAGCAAGCGGTCAGGAGTATAGCTTTGAGCGTGAGATTGTGGTTGCAAATGCCAAAGGTTCAGCTAAAGGAACTATCCGCCCATACTCTTGGGACGTCCCACCAGCTCCAGTGTATGACATTCCAGAGTACACAGGAGATGCTGTTCCGTTAGACCCACCTGTGCATGAGAAACCAGAACTTGACATCTCAGGTATCCCAGAAATGCCACCAGCTCCAATCCATGAGCTTCCAGAATGGCAAGGAGGTACCACACCGTTAGACCCTCCTACAGTTGACAAGCCTGAGTGGAATGGAGGAGTATTGCCAAATGATCCGCCTGTGTTAGACTTGCCAGAGTTAGTAATTCCAGATGAGCCTAAAAAACCAGAATTACCGCCTAAAACGCTCGAAAAAGAGCCACCCGCTCCAAGTACCAAGGAAGAACAAAAAAACGCAGTAGAGAGCAAATTAGAGGCCTCTGCACATGAGTTACCAAAGACAGGAGAAGTCAGCAATGTCTTTCTGTCAATTCTCGGAGTTTCTGCTCTAATCTTCGTAGGCACAATTTTGGAGGACAAGAAGAAAAAATAAAGAAAGGACAGCGATATGGTCTATACAATCTATGATATCAACGAGATTTCAGACAAACAAGATTGTGTTAAGTTGCCGAAAGAACTTTTTTCAAATCCTGAATATGAAAAAGTAAGCAACATGGCAAAAATTTTATATAGTGTCATTTTGTACAGATTTGAAAATGGCGATACAGAGAATGGCGACATTGTATATAAAATCAATGAAATTGAACGTATTTTATCTTGCTCAAAAGTTTCTGCAATAAAATACAAAAAAGAACTTATAGACGCCGGGCTTGTTGCCGTCGAAGAAAAAGGAAAACTTGGGGAAAGCGACAAATTCTGGATAAAGCAATTTGAGGGGGTGTAAGGCTAGTGAAATACAAAAAGGAAGATTTTAACACACTGACCTACTTTGCTATGCCGTATGCCTTGTTTGATAATCCAGTATACACAGATTTGCCAAACGACGCTAAGCTACTTTACGGTTTGATGATGGATAGAATTAATTTATCCATCAAAAACCAAGAAGAATGGTCAGACGAAAACGGAGAAGTATATTGCTACTTCACGGTAGAAGCTGCGATGAAATTTTTAGGCAAAAGCAAACGGCACATTATAAATTTAAAAAACGAACTCCATAAATTCGGTTTGTTGCTAGAAGTTAGACAAGGTCTAAAAAAACCTAACAGAGTATATCCTCTGAAAATTGACATTTCCCGGAAGTGCACAGAAGTAACTTCCAGAAGTTACTTTCATGCACCTCAAGAAGTGCACAGAAGTAACCCTAACCATACTAATATAAACCAACCTGAGATTGGGAAAGATGGGTCTACGACGGCGGGGGGAAACACTTTATTTAGTAAGGCTAAAAAAGACAAGCCAGCTTCGCCCACCACCGCCACTCCGTTAGGGGAATTTAATCAGCTAATCTTAGAAAACTTTGGGAAACAGCCGTCTCCTTTGCAAGTTGATGAAATGCGTTACTTGGTTGAAGAACACAAAATGGAGGTCTTACAATTAGCAGTCAAGGAAGCAGTGGACAATGGCAAGCCATATTTCGCTTATCTGAACGGAATCCTTAATAACTGGAAGCATGAGGGGCTGACAACAGCAGAGCTTGTCCGCAATCGTGTAAAACCAAGGAAAAAGTCTGGGAAAGTCACCATGCTAGACGACGGCTACGACCCGAAATTAGGTATTTGATATGGCAGAAGAAGTTAGAAGTATTAAAGACCTACGAGCAGCATATTACGCTAGCACGCACGCTATTGATAAGCGATGCCAAAAGCATCCGACAGTTTTGATGATACGGACTAAAAATCCATGCACTCAAAATACATTTGAGTTCTGCCCAGAATGTGGACAGGAAATTATCAACGATGACATTGCAAGAGCGGGAGCGGAAGCAGAAGCACAAATCCGTAACTTTAAAAGCTATGCAGTATTTGAACGTGAGTCTATCATATCTCCTAAAATCGCTAAAGAGACTATCGGAAGTTACGAAATCCACACAGAACAAGACGCAGAAGCAGTCAACTTCGTCAAACGCTTTGCGACCGACTATTTCAAAGGACGCTATGAGGGCAATGTGATTTTACAAGGGCCGCCCGGCGTTGGGAAAAGTCACCTTGCTTTAGGCATGGCAAAGTCGCTCAATGAGGGTTTTCAAAAAATCGGAGAAAAGAAGTCAGTAGTATATATGCCAGTATCAGAGCTTTTTATGCGAATGAAAGAGGCATTTAACCTCAAAGGTGCGAAATGGGAAGAACGGGCGACAATCAAATTCTTGCAAGATGTTGATTTCTTGGTATTGGACGACCTTGGCAAAGAGTCGAGTGTCGGAAATTCTATTCGAGAGGGCAGCAGTTGGGCGCAGTCAGTTCTGTATCGGCTGCTAGAGGGAAGAACAAACACGATTATTACAACGAACTACGCAGGCGAACAGTTGAAACAACTGTATGAGTCTAGCTTGCTAGATCGCATACTTGCCGGAAAGGACAATGTCTTTAGATTTAAGACAGATACAGAAAGTAGGAGGAGGATATGAAAAAAAGAAAAAGTGTCTTAAAGCCAGAAATGAGCAATTTTGAAATGGTAGCAGTGTTTAGTGACAAATACTACGAGCTGTCAGACATGCTTGTAAATAGGCTGATGAAAGTAAGTGGTGATGTCTGCTATTGGAAACTGCGAGAAATGGAAAGCCTGCATCAAGCCGGCGGAATATTTACTTGGGAGGTAGGGTTATGACAATACCAGAACTTGAAACAGCTCTACTGTATCATGTCACACCAAACGAGCGGAAGCGTCTGAAATGGTACAAGCAACATGATGTAGTGAAGTTTGTCAAGGAGTTAGGAAAACTTTGGCGGAAATACAAGGGAGAAGAAAATGGATAAATTACACGAACGGATTTTACAAGCCATTCCTGTAGGAAGTGATAGGCCGAGACCACGGCGGGAAATTGAACAAATGCTCGGCCTGAGCAAGCGCTCTGTAGAAAAGGCTATCGAGCGACTGATCTATCGAGATGGTATTCCTATCGTGGCAATCAAACAAGCCGGGCATAATGGCTATTATTTGCCAAGGAATGAAGAAGAGCGCCAGGAAGGGCTGCAGGCCTATAAAGGTCAAATAAGAACTTCACAACGTCGGGTATCAAAAGTTGAGTCAGTCGACTTGGCGAAGTTCCATCAGGCACTACGGGAGGGAGTCTATGCTCGAACCATTTGATTATGACCGTTGGCTGACGACGCCACCTGAAGAAAAACCAGAGCGTCCGGATCCAGATAATTGGATTTATAGCGCTGGACGGTGGGTGTATGTGGGGGACGAAGTATGACAGCATACCTACTGAAAGAAATTGATAGATGGCGCTCTGAGTATATTCACCTCGGCCATGAGCTGGGCGAAGTTATCAACGAGCAGCAAGATAGAATCTTGGCACTTAGCCAAGAAAACAAGCGTCTCAAACGTGAAAATTGGAATTTGAAACAAACGAAAAGGAGAAAATAGAATGACTAATAAAGTGCAAGCAGTCAGTCACAAGGACTACTTCAATGCGCCAGCCGTACAGGCTAAAATCAATGAGGTCACTAACGGATCAGGCAAACAGTTTGTAGCAAGTCTTTTGTCGATCGTTAATAATAACAATCTTTTGACAAAGGCTAGCAACGAAACAATCATGACCGCAGCTATGAAAGCGGCAGTCCTTAATTTACCAATTGAGCAAAGTCTCGGTTTTGCTTACATTGTGCCATACCGAAACGAAGCTCAATTCCAATTGGGTTATAAAGGTCTGATCCAGTTAGCTATCCGCAGCGGACAGTTTAAGAGTATTAATTCCGGGAAAGTCTACAAGTCACAATTCAAGAGTTATGATCCTATGTTTGAAACAATCGATGTCGATTTTACGCAAGCCCCTGACGAGGTTGCAGGATATTTTGCAAGCTTTGAGCTTCTGAACGGCTTCAGAAAATTCACTTATTGGACAAAAGAGCAGACAGAAGCTCAATCTGTTCGATTTTCAAAAACTTATGATCGCGGCCCTTGGTCTACAGACTTCGATGCTATGTCTCAAAAGACGGTACTCAAGGATATCTTGAGCAAGTACGCCCCTCTGTCTGTTGAAATGAAAGACGCACTAGTCGCAGATAGCGAGGGAGAGGATATGACTCGGCCGCCAATTGATATCACACCGCAAGAAAGTCGTGAAGAAGTGCTAGCTCGCAAGCAGCAGCAAATCGAACAGATGAAACAGGAAGCAGCAGAGCGAGAAGCGAAGCAGCAAGCAGAAGCTACACCATCAGTCGATCCTGAAACTGGCGAAGTGTTAGGCCAAGAAATGGATCTGTTGGAGGGAGAGGATTTCTAGATGACAACAAAAACAAAAGATGTTACGGACAGCTTGGAGCTGGTTCCGGTGACTGACTTAAATTTTGACTTTAAACTAACGCCGGCCAAAATTGAAATTGAAGGCAAGGAAGTTCTGGAGCAAGCCCTAGCAGCCTACCAGAAGAAATATGCAGGCTATGTCGTAACAGAAGATACCATTGTCAGCGACACAGCCGTCAAGAACGAGCTGGGTCGAGTAGAGCGCCAGCTCACAGCAGCAGTCAAGGAGAAACTGAGCGAGTACAGCAATCCACTCGACGAGGTCAAAACGTGGATCAAAGACATTCTTGACCCTGTAAAGGCGCTAAAGGAAGATATCGCTGAGCAAATCAAGGCCTTTGAAGCCAAAGAAACCGAAAATCGCAAACAGACGGTCAAGGAAGCTTTTGAGGTCGCAATCGCAAAGAGCGGCACAGATCTAGATATCAACCTCTTTGCCATCCACTTTGACGACCTGGCTAAGAAAAAATGCTTTATGGCCGACAACGTGCGCATTAATCAAGCGACGCTTAAGATTATCAGCGACCTGGTAGCAGAAGAAGCGACTAAAAAGCAGCAACGCGAGACTGGTCTTATACAAATCTCAGAAGCAGCCGGAAAGGCTGGCTTTGGCCCGGCTGTCTATATCAGACGTTACGAGCAAGGCGCAGCATTAGGAGATGTCCTGCAGGCCATCCTTGACGATAAGGAACTAGCTGACCAAGCTAAGGAAAAGGCAGAACTAGCAAAGCGCATTGAGGAAATAACGTCTATTGCAGAAGCTAAGGATCTAACTCCTCAGAAATACGTTGACATGCTCAAGGCTGGCAAGTCTGCTCTGGATGTCATCAACATCCTGCATGCGGACGCAGCGGAAATGAGGCGGGCTCAAGCTGAAACTGAGCGAAATACGCAATCAGAAGCGGATGAATTACTCTACAATCAATTTTATGGCGTCTCAGAAGCTCCTGACAGCGATTTAAACCAATCCGAGGGCAATTATACCCAAGAACAAAACAAAGGGCTTAAAACGCAAAATACAGCGTCTGACAACGTCAACAAAAAATATGGGTTTAAATTCACGGTTGATTTGATTTTCCCCGCGGAGAACGCAAAGGAAACCAAAGAGCAATTTAAAGAATGGCTCAATGCTCACGGGGTGCAGTTTGAGCCAAAATCAAAATCAGTAAAGGTGGAAATGTGAAATGATTGAATTTATCAAAGAAGCAGGAATGGCTCTGCTATGGGTGTTTTTAGGGTACCTAGTCGGAGAACGCAATAGCAAAAAGTAAACAAAATTAAGCCCCGTGAACGGCTATAAAAGCGAACTAGAATTAAGCGTCAGACTTGGACGAATGACGTAAAGGATTTCACCAGCCATGCCATTGCTCACAACATATCCATCGGCTGGTGGATTTTGATTAGATTATGAAATTTTTAGATTTATTTGCAGGGATCGGCGGTTTTCGTCTTGGTATGGAAGCCGCTGGCCATGAATGTGTAGGCTTTTGTGAAATAGACAAGTTCGCAAGAAAAAGCTATAAAGCTATACATGATACGAAAGGAGAAATTGAACTACATGACATCACAGCAGTATCAGACGACACTGTTCGAGGAATTGGACACGTTGACGTTATCTGCGGAGGATTTCCGTGCCAGGCTTTCAGCGTTGCGGGAAAGCGGAAAGGATTTGAAGATACTAGAGGAACTTTGTTTTTTGAAATCGCACGGTTCGCATCTATTCTCAGACCTCGCTTGTTATTCCTTGAAAATGTCAAAGGACTCCTCAACCATGATGGGGGGGATACATTCGAGACCATACTCTCAGCCTTGGATGAATTGGGGTATGACGCTGAATGGCAAGTGCTTAACAGCAAAAACTTTGGAGTCCCCCAAAACAGGGAGCGTGTGTTCATTATCGGACATCTTAGAGGAGCAAGTACCAGAGGAGTTTTTCCTTTCAGAGGAGAAGGTCAGTCAATTAATACCAAATCAGTCGTAAAATTTGGGAATGTCAATCCGTCCGGAAATGGAATGAATGGGGAAGTTTTTCAATCGGATGGCTTAGCTCCAACTCTTACAACTAACAAAGGAGAGGGGCAGAAGATTGTAATAAAAAGCAATACTATAAAACAATTCGGTATATTGCAACCCAATTTTAATCAATGTGGAGTGGTTTACGAAACAGATGGTATTTCACCAACAATAAGAGCTTATCAAGGTGGTGGGTTAGAACCTAAAATAATCCAGCGTAGCCATGGATATAACCAAGGCGGAGAACATGATATTGCACCAACTTTAACAAGCAACAGTTATCACGAAAACAATGTCCTAAGAGTCAAGGAAGCAACTACTCAAGGAAATGCAGAAGCAGAAATTGGCGATAGTGTTAATTTAGCGCATCCCAACTCAAAAACTCGCAGAGGACGAGTTGGAAAAGGGCAAGCCAACACTCTTTTGACTGGCGAAAGCCAAGGAGTAGTCACACCAGACTTTCGCATTCGGAAATTGACACCTCGTGAATGCTGGAGACTGCAAGGTTTCCCAGATTGGGCTTTTGACAGGGCGCAAGAGGTGAATAGTAATAGTCAACTATACAAGCAAGCCGGAAACAGCGTGACAGTCAATGTGATCGAAGCGATAGCGAGGGAGTTAGGATGAAATTAACACTAAATATAGAGCCGAAAACGCATGATTAGAAAGGAAAATTACATGCACAAGATAAAAGTTACAGAAAACATCGAAGCGCTGATTGAGCGCCAAAATCGTACAATCGAAGTTACTACAAGCCTGCCTTGGGATATTGAAGTGGAATTTGCACATCAAGACCAAGATGTCGGCCTTGATGAGAGCGGGGACATCTTTGAGCCTGTCTTTGAACTGGCATTATATGCAAAACCTAAGCAAAAATTGACTCTTACATCATCAGGCCAAGCAAACACGCATAAAAAAGAAGTTGCAGAGATCATGAAGTTTTTTGACTTCGTAAACGACAACAAGAAAAACCTGTTTGAAATGACAGGCGTGATGGGAGTTGTGGAATGAGTCTGATACTATCTATTGACGCGAGCACGAGCGCTACAGGTTGGGCCGTTTTTGACGGATCACAGCTTGTAGAAAGCGGGGTGATCAAGGCCAAGGGCAGCTTTTTAGAGCGAGCTCTAGTTATGGCCTCAGAGTTGCGAAAAGTCCAGCTGCGGACAATTAAAGAGCGAGGAAAACCCTTTGAGTCAATTGCCATTGAAAAGAACAATGTCGGAGGTGTCAATCAGCAATCAGTCATTAAGATTGGTATTGCAACAGGAATCATTCTAGGGAAACTGATAGCTGATGATGTTTATTTTGTCAATGTCTCAACCTGGCGCAAGTACAGCGCTATCAAAGGCCGAGGGAAGAAAGAGCTGAAACAGCAAGCAATCAGTCTAGTTAGCCAACTATACCGGAAACAAGTCAAGGACGACGAAGCAGACGCAATCATGATTGGCCGCTACTTCGTTGAAATGATTGATTTTAAGGACGGATTAGAAAGTCATAGATTGAGCAGGTGACAGTATGACAAAGTCAGATTTAGAGGCTTACAAAATAAGTCTTGAGCGCTGCAGAAATCGACTAGCAGACAAACAGGCGGAAAAAGAAGTAATATCCTCTTTTGGCCATGGAGCAGCAACCAGACGCAGGGAGCGGATGCGCGAGAATATCCGCAATTTAGAAGAGAAAATCAAGGAGCTGGAAGATGACTGAGACGAACGTACAGAAGTTTTACAGGATTTTGGCTGAAAAAACTGAAACCTTTGGCACAAAGAAAGAAATGATGACACAGTTAGGTTTCGAGGGAGCGAAGTTGAACTCTGACAGGACTAGACTAAACAGCGACGAAAGAGCGGGGCGCTTTCCGCCAATTCGACTGATGATTAAGCTAGACAGCTTGTTTGACAGAGAATTTCTCATCACTTGCTTGCGTGAGAAAATGGACTGCAAGACGGTTGATAAGCGATGGGCGGCGGTCGCACAAGATTACATCGATGACAATTCAAAAATCGGGGTGGGGGGGGGCGACGAGCGATAGCGAAGCGGAGCGTCAACGGAAATTAAAACGCAGATTAAAGCGTGAAATGTATCTAGAAAGGTCTTTTGGAATTTAAAGAGGAGGAAATATGCAACAATCAAGAATTGAGAGACTTGAGCACGAAGTAGCCAGGCTGCAGATATTGACAACGTTGGCCATGGCAGTTCTCATCGCAACACTACTAGTCTTTATTTATGCAACTCAAGGACAACTTAATCAAATTAAAGAACTAACAACAAGGCTGGAGCAAGTGGAAGGAGCAAACAGATGATACCAAAATTTAGGGCTTGGGATGGTGGCTCGTTATGTCGCATGTATCAACCAGACGAAGTGATGGTCGGGAATGGTGATATTTGGATAATCGACGAAGATTCGGTCGCTGGCGACTGGATTGTGAACAATGACCTCGACCTCATGCAATCAACAGGCCTAAAAGACAAAAATGGCAAGGAGATTTTTGAGGGAGATATAGTTCAATATCAAAATAGCAAAGTTCCATCTGCTGACAGTAAAGGAGTTATCAGATATTTTGATAATTGGGCCGTGTTTGGGATTGATATAGAATACAACGAACCAAGAGCGCTATTCTTCAACGGCTTGGCCGACCACATATCATTAGAGGTCGTCGGCAACATCTACGAAAATCAAGAATTGATTGAATAGAAAAAAGGCCGACACACTGCAGCCCTTCGGTATATTTTCGATAAACCTATTATACCACAAAAGGGAGGCAAAAAGTGAGTAAGGCTAAAGAATTATTAAACGAGCTACAAAGTCTAGATTTAGATATTCAGAGCAGGATAGATGAAATCAACGAGCTTGAAGCTGGTTTGCTTTCAAGCCCTAAGTTTAAGTCTGACAAAATCAAAGGAGGGCCAACTCGGAAAATTGATGATGTCTACTGCCAGCTTATCGTAATGAAGGAAGCCATAGAACAGGATACGAGTGAAATCATCATGCGAAAGATTGAACTTGGACGACTGATCAATAAGCTGAAAAATCCTAGGCATAGGACGGTGTTGAGAATGACTTATATCATCAAGCAAGATGTCTTTGATATATGTGATAAGCTGGACATTAGCCAGAGTTCTTACTATTCGCAGCGGAAGATCGCCATTGAAGAACTGGATAAAATTCTGGAATAATTTGGAATAACTTAGATAAATCTAGCGTGCACTGTGGCTCTGATGTGCTAGAATGGTAGTATCAAGAATTAAAGCAAAGGCACCTTAGGCAACAGCCTAGAAAAGCTTCGACAAAAACTGCCAGCTTGGGTTACTGGTGGCGATAGAGTAGGATGTTTTAATATCGCAAGGCGAGGCAATATATGCCTTGCTTTTTTTATTCCACAAGAAAGCGCGGACGTTGACCAAACGAGCGATGTTTCATAATCTCCTTTAAAATATTTTTAGTTCTATTTACCTTTCTGAATTTTCCTGCTTGTGGCCGGCAGGGTTTATAGACGATTTAGGGAAGTCAACCGGTTCAAGTCCGGTATCGTCTTTAGGCAGATAAGCAACAGTCTGCCGACTGAAACTTTTTCTATTTTATTAAACTCCTATTTAATTTTTCTGGAAAGTCGTAGCAAGGTGCTGCGAGAGCGCAGGTTCGAGTCCTGCACGGCTTTTATACTTTTGACAGTCAATGAGACTGTCTTTATTTTTGTCTAAAAATGAAAAGAGGTGATGGAAAATCAGCAAGTTAAACGTTAGACAGCAGAAGTTCGCAGACGAGTACATCGCTACTGGCAATGCGACGCAGGCTGCTATTAAGGCGGGATATAGCGAAAAGACGGCAGGACGCATTGCTGGCCAGAACTTGAAAAAACTTGAAATCAAGGCTTATATCGACGCTAGAATGATTGAAATGCAAGAGCATAACATCATGAGCGCCAGGGAAGCTTTGAGTATCCTGTCCGACATCGCAAGAGGAAAGCGTGATGAAGAAGTCTTGATGATGAACCCTGTTACTGGTGAAGTCGATAGAGTGACGAAGAAAGCTGACAATGCAACGGTTATCAAGGCTATCCAAGAAATCTTGAAACGCTATCCAACAGCTAAGCAAGCTGAGAAGATGGAGCTTGAAATCGAGAAATTGAAAGCTCAAATTGGTGGCGATCTAACCATCGACGAAAAGCTATCAAGTTACATTGAAGCTGTACAGGAGGCCTTAGATGGCTAAGTTAGACGCTCTATACACGCCAAAGCAACAAGAAGTCCTAAAGCGTATCTGGTCGAAAGACTGGTTTATTTGCGGTCTTCATGGCGCTAAACGTGCCGGAAAGACAGTAGTCAACAATGATACTTTTATCGGTGAGCTAGTAAGGGTGCGGAAGATAGCGGATAAGCTAGGGATTGACGAGCCTATTTATATCTTGGCCGGCACATCTTCAACCTCTATCCAGAACAACATACTGCAAGAGCTTTTCAACAAGTACGGCTTCACACCAAAATACGATAAGCATGGCGCTTTTGTCTTTCAAGGCGTTAAAGTGGTGCAAGTCTATACCGGCTCTATCAGTGGCTTGCAACGTGCTAGAGGTTTTACGGCTTTTGGTGCATATGTAAACGAAGCGTCACTGGCAAATGAAACAGTCTTCAAAGAAATCATTTCTCGCTGTTCTGGCGAGGGTGCAAGGGTGGTCTGGGATAGTAACCCAGACATTCCTACGCACTGGCTTAGAAAGGACTATATAGCGTCTGATGATGATATGATTATCGACTTTCACTTTGAATTAGATGATAATACTTTTTTGTCAGAACGATATCGCAGGAACATCAAGCAAGCAACGCCAGCCGGTGTGTTCTATGACCGTGACATTCTCGGTCTTTGGGTAACTGGTGAGGGTGTTGTGTATCGTGACTTTAGCGATAAGATGTATCTCACTAGCGAGGAAGTGCCTACAAGTGAGATTACAAGCTATTATGCAGGCGTTGACTGGGGGTATGAGCACTTGGGTTCTATTGTGGTGTTAGGTGAGACATCGGACGGCAGGACATATCTGCTGGAAGAACATTCTTATCAGCACAAGGAGATTGATTTCTGGGTGCAGATAGCACTTGATATCAAGTCAAGATATGGCAATGTCCCATTTTGGGCTGATAGCGCACGACCGGAACACGTTGCAAGGTTTCAGCGTGAGGGTATCGATTGCAGAAACGCAAACAAGTCTGTCTTGTCCGGCATAGAAGAAGTAGCCAAGCGCATGAAGTTAGGGCTTTTTTATGTTGTAAAAGATAAAGTAAATAATTTCAAAGATGAAGTCTATCAATACATCTGGAACGAGAGAACGGGTGAGCCGTTCAAAGAACATGATGACGTACTGGATAGCGTCCGATATGCGATATATTCTAAAGTCGCAGATATGGGCAACAAGATTAAAGTATTCAAGGGAGGATTTTAATGGCGAAAGTCAATCTAAACAAGCGAAAGTTATTGACTACGACAGCGAACGAAGTGACGCAAGATTTAGTGTCAGAAGCCGTGCAGCTGCATAGGTCGCACTTGCTGAAAGGTTACATCGAGAACGAAGACATGTATATGTCTAGTCACAAGATTTTGAAAGGTGGGGCAAAAGAGCCTTGGAAGCCAGATAATCGGCTTGTAATCAACTATGCGAAGTATATCGTTGATACTTTTAGCGGATATCAAATCGGTGTGCCGGTCAAAGTGACACACGATAACGACAGTGTGGCAGAGTTTATCAGTGATTTCCGCAAGTTAAACGACATGGAAGATAGCGAGTTCGAGCTTGCTAAGCTAGCCGATGTATTCGGTCATTCGTTTCTATATGTCTATCAAGACGAAGCTGGGAATACGAGAGCAACATATAACAGCCCAATCAATATGTTTATCGTGCATGATAACAGCATTGAGGAAAAGCCTTTGTTTGCTGTTAGATATGCGTTTAATGATAATGACCCAACAGGTTATGGACAAGTCATTACTGATAACGAAGTAATTGAAGCGACATTTCAGTTAGGTGGTGGTGTTCGGTTTATCGAGCGTAACAATCATGTCTATGGCAAACTTCCTGTCGTTGAGCTAATCGAAAATGAGGAACGGCAAGGCATATTTGATAGCGTTAAAACGCTAATCAACGCATTAAACAAGGCAGCGAGCGAGAAAGCCAATGATGTTGACTACTTCGCAGACGCTTATCTTAAAATCGTAGGCGTTGAGCTGAAAGAAAATATGGCAACACAGATTAGAGAGAACCGTATCTTTAATTTGTGGAAGAATGGCTCTGACGGCCCTTTGCCAGATGTTGGTTTCTTGGAAAAACCAAACTCGGACACAACACAAGAAAATCTAATCAAGCTGCTAAAAGACTCTATCTTTGCCGTTTCCATGGTCGCTAATCTGTCTGAAGAAGACTTTGGCAATGCGTCTGGTACAGCTCTAGCGTTTAAGTTGCAAGCGATGGACAATCTAGCCAAAATGAAAGACCGAAAAATGCAGTCAGCCTTTAATCGACTATATGAAATTGTGTTCGGTGTGCCAATGGCTGCAGTACCAAGCGACGGTTGGATTGATATTAAGTATCAGTTCACACGCAACGTACCTCGTAACATCTTAGAAGAAGCGCAGATTGTATCGCAGCTTTCCGGTCAAGTATCGAACGAAACCAAGTTGTCTGTCTTGTCTATTGTGGACAATCCGAAACAAGAAATTGAAAAGATGGACGATGAAGAAGAAAGCTCTAGCTTGCTATCCAGGAAGATTGCGCAGAACGAACGCTTTGCAGACAAGGACTTACAAGACGATGGCAAGGAAGTGATTGCTGATGCCGAGTGATTACTGGAAACGACGCATAGAAGCTGAACAGAGAGCGAGATTAAGCCGTGACACGACTCTAAGCGATGAAATGACTAGATTATACGACTATCATTTTAGAGAGCTAGAAAAGGAAATTAGAGCCTTTGAACAGCGTTACGCAGACAAGAATGGTCTGCCAATAGCAGAGGTTAAAGCAAGAGTTGACGCACTCGATGTTAAAGCTTTTGAAGAAAAGGCAAGACGATACGTCGAAGAAAAAGACTTTTCACCCAAAGCCAACGCAGAACTTGAGCTATACAACCTCAAAATGAAGATGTCACGGCTTGAATTACTGCAGTATCAGCTAGATTTGGAAATGGTGGCGCTTGCGAACTCTGAACACAAGCTTTCAGAACGGTTTTTAAACGAGGAATACACAGAAACGCTAAAGGCACAGTCGGGCTTGCTCGGCAAATCTGTGTTGTCTGCAAGCGAGATTGAGAAAGCGGCTCAAGCGGTATTAAATACTCCTTTTAAAGGCGCAAAATGGTCTGAAAGGGTTTGGGAGCGACAAGATGATTTAAGACAGATTGTAGCCCGTCTGACAGAAGAATATCTGCTGAAAGGCAAGAACCCAACGACCATGATACCGAAAATCAAGAAAGAGTTTGATGTGTCGGCTCATGAAGCCAAGCGACTAGCTGTCACAGAGGGCGCTAGGATTGCCACAGAAGCAGAAAGGCAGTCATACATTGCTAATGGTTACGACGAATACGAGTTTATCGCAGAGCCGAAAGCGTGTGATATATGCAAGCCTTTAGACGGGAAAATCTTTAAAGTCGCTGATATGTTGCCGGGTGAGAACGCTGCTCCGATGCACCCTTTTGTAGATGCTCTACTGCCGCTCATTTCTCGATGTCGGAGAAAGAATACGAGCACTTGATTAAGAAAAGCGCTAAATCAAACAGGTGACAGTAGAGCGAGAACAGAATTAAAACGTAAGGAGGTAAAAGCTAAATATGTTGTTGCTAGAGCTTACAGATTAGGAGGTGATCCAACATCTTGACTGGCAGGAACAGACTGCTACTTAGTTGCATAATTCAAACCAGTCAATTCGACTGGTTTTCTTTTTGTCCGAACTTTGAAGACGTTAAAAGCCAAGGTTATCAGTCCACTCAGGACTTAAAAGGGAGGTAGCCAAAAGTGGCAGAAGAAACGAAAGAACAATCAGTAGTTGAAGAAACGAATGAGAAAGCTAGCGCTCAAGAAGAACAAGAGACTGCTGAGAAGACATTCACGCAAGCTGAACTAGATGCGATTATCCAAAAGGAAAAGGCGAAAGCTAAGCGTTCGGCTGAAAAGGAATACCAAGCCAAAATTGACGAAGCAGAACGGCTGCGGAAGATGAACGCTGACGAAAAGGCAAAGTATGAAGCCGAAAAACAAGCTGCATACATCGCAGAACTAGAAGCGAAAATCAATCGCAGCGGACTCGAGAAAGAAGCGTCTAAAATGCTCTCAGAAGCCGGTATCGTTGCTGGAGATGAAATCCTTGCCTTTGTCGTTAAGGATAGCGCAGAGAGTACACAGGAAGCTGTCAATGGCTTTGCAGAGCTAGTGAACCAACTAGCAGACAACAAGGTCAAAGAAATGCTGAAAGGCAAAACTCCACGCAAGGTTGAACAATCAACTGCAGGAGCAATCACCAAAGAGCAATTCGACCGCATGGGTTACAAAGACCGCAACGAGTTATTGCAGAGTAACCCAGAACTATACGCACAATTGAAAGGATAAACATAAATGACACAAACACAACTTGCACAGATGATTAACCCCGAAGTAATGGCTGACATGGTATCAGCTAAGCTTCCTAAGATGATTAAATTCACGCCGCTCGCATACGTTGAGCGTGAGCTTGTAGGACAACCCGGAAGCACTATCACAGTGCCTAAATGGGTGTAAACACTATGCACCCCTGTCAAGTGATTGACAGAAAAAAACTCCGTTAAATGCTGGGAACTCCTTAGAGCTTAAACTACCAAAGTGTAAAAATGTTTAAGATTGGACAATCAGCAGGTTTTTTACTATTCCTAAATTAACATACATTGTCAAAAGTATGATTTTATGATATAATGATACTATGACAAGAAAGAAAACGAATAAAGAATTTTTACAAGAATTAAAAGATAAAAATATCAATGCGATTCCGATAGAAGAATATAAAAGCTACCATGAAAAAATCAAAGTAAAGTTTGATTGTGGACACGAATGTTTTATAAGCCCAGCTAAACTTCTTGGAGGTAGAGGATGCGGTCTTTGTAAAGGCAAAACTATTAGCAAAGCAAAAATAACCGGTGTCAAGAGTAAAAACATTAAGCAAATCGAAGAACTTGGTTACGAAGTTTTGAGTGAGTACACAGGTTTTAGAAACAAGATAACGGTTAAAAATAAATCGTGTGGGCATATTTACGAAGCGAGAATAGGGAATATCCTAAAAGGTAGCGGATGTCCAAAATGTTCTGGACATAGGACTTCAAAAGAATTTGAAGAGCTTATCGAAAAGAAATATCCAGGGAAGTATCGCATAAACGATAGATACACCACCACTCTTGATAAAATTTCAGTCACGCATTTAGAGTGTGGTTATACTTGGGAAACCATCCCAAAAGATTTGCTACGTTCTGAACGATGTCCGAATTGTATAAAATCAAAAGGAGAACGTTTTGTAAGTTCTTATCTTGATAAAGCTAATATTGAGTATAAACCACAATATAGCTTTGATGATTGTAGAAGAATTTACCCGTTGCCTTTCGATTTTGCTATTTTTATAAACGGTAAAATAGCGCTAATCGAATTTGACGGCGCACAACATTTTGAAAACAGTAGCAAGCATTGGGGACACGATAACTTTTCTTATATCAAAGAGAATGACGAAATAAAAAACAATTACTGTAAAAACAAAAAGATACCACTTTTAAGAATACCTTATTGGTGGATTAGGAATGACAAAGCAGAAAGAGAACTTGATGCTTTTATAAAAAACCTCAACGACTATCGAAACACAAAAAGAGCCTAGTATATCGCTTGGTTCTTTTTGAATGGAGTAGAGTACACCCAAGTGGGTGGAAAAGCGGAGCTCTCTATTTTTTTAGAGATGATGATATAGTCTAATCTGTACGGAAACGTACAGCAGTTCATAAGAGAACGGTTATAGATTAACGACCTATAACGAATATCCACTGATAGTGGAGATGCCAAAGACATCGCCGAGGGCGTTGCTATTGAGCCAGACCAACTGACAACTGCTAAGTCTACTATGACTATCAAGAAAGCCGGTAAAGGTATCGAGCTGACAGACGAAGCTGTCTTGTCCGGTTATGGCGATCCAGTCGGTCAAGCGACACAACAGATTGCTTTGGCTTTGGCTAACAAGGTAGATAATGACTTGATTGAAGAAGCTAAGAAAGCGACTCAATTTGTCACAGAAGCTCCTACAACTGGCGCAGCGCTGGATAAAGCCTTGGCAGTATTTGATGATGAAGAAGACGCAAACTATGTCGCTCTTATCAACCCTGCTGACGCTATTGACTTGCGAGCTGACACGATCAAAAATTGGCTGTCTGGCTCTGAAATCGGAGCTAATACAGTTGTGTCCGGTACTTTTGGCGAAACACATGGTGTGCAAATCGTCCGCACTAAGAAAGTTGAAAAGGGTAAAGGCTTCCTTGTCAAGGTATCGCCGACCGCAAACGACACGACCGATGTTGCTAAATACGGCGCATTCGTTATCAACCTCAAGCGTGATGTCGCAATCGAAACAGACCGTGACATCTTGAAGAAGACAACAGTCATCACAGGTGACGAACATTACGGCGTTTATCTGTATGACCCAACTAAAGTTGTTAAATTCGGAGGTGCTTAATGGGTATGTTGCTGCGTAGGCATCACCCACAAGCTCCTGAGCCAGTCGTAGAGGTGGCAGAAAGCCCCTCTGCGCTGTCTGATATGACGGTACAGGAACTAAGAGGGATTGCCAAAGAAAACGGCGTGACGGGCTATTCTGGGCTTGATAAAGCAAGCCTGATTGACGCATTGGAGGGATAAGAACATGACGATTATTGAGCAAGTAAAGGCTCTGCTTGGAATTGAGGATAACTTGCAAGATAATCTCTTGTCAATTATCCAAAATCTCACAGAAGCGCACTTTAAGGCCTACTCAAAACAAGACGATATACCAGATAAGCTAAGCTATATCATTGTCGAGGTCGTTGTCAAACGTTTTAACAAGCTAGGTTCTGAGGGTTTATCCTCTCAGACAGTAGAGGGTTTGAGCATGTCTTTTGATTTAGACGATTTTGCAGTCTATGACGCAGTCATCAGACGCAACTTTGCTGGTAGTTTTCAAGCGGGGTTTAAGATGCTATGAGATTTGACAAACGATGCAAGCTTGTTATTAAAAGCGAGCAGAAACCAAGGTATGACGTTGATTTAGGCAAAATGGTAGGCGGAGAAACGACTGAAAAGATTGTACCTGCTAATATCGGCCCTGTAAGCGCACAACTCCAAAACCTTTTAGGTGACAAGCTGAAAGATGTTACTAAGGTTGTGAGAGTGCGACGAACAAGAGGAAATATTGCTAGTCTTTTGATTGACGGAAAGCCATATAACATCGTACGAACGCCAGAACATACGAACGGCATGACTGTTTTTTATGTTAGCGAGGTGAAAAATGGGGTTTGATGGAACTTTACGCATCAACGGAGATGCACCATTGAGAAAAGCCTTGCAAACCGCTGCGAACATGGAAGCGCATAAGGCTATTGTCAAGAAGTATGGCGCAGAATTGCAACGAACCGCTAAAAGAAATGCTGTCTTTACTAAAGGCTATGCAACGGGCGCAACGAAGCGCAAAATCACTCTGGAAATGCAAGATGGCGGATTTGAAGCAAAGGTAGAAGCCGGCACAGACTACGCTGCATATCTCGAAGTCGGTACACGGAAAATGAACGCACAACCATTTATGAAACCGGCTTTTGATGTAGTGCAGCCGAGGTTTGTCGCAGATTTAAGGAGGGCAGGCATTGTTAAATAAACAACCAGACCAACAGTTGCATGACGAGCTTATCAAGCGCTCAAATGCTCTTGGATTGACTGCCTATCCGTATCTGCCAGAGGATGGCACGCCTTATCCGTTTATGGTTGTATCTTATACGCAGATTATCCCACAAGCGACTAAGTCTTATCTCATCGGAGAGGTAGCGGCTAGGGTCGATGTGTGGGGGCGTATAGACGATAGAAAACTGGTATCTGATTGGATAGGCAAGTTAATGGCTGAGTATTCGACGATTAAGCTTATAAATGGCACTAGATGGTCTATGGACTTAACAAGTCCAACGCAAATTATCAAAGACAATTCAACGGAAGAATTGCTATATCATGGCATTCTTGACTTGAAATTTAGATTTAACTAAGAAAGGAAAATGATACATGTACGGAAAAGATAAAATTTTGATGTTCCGCAAATTGGGAGAGAAGAAAGCTGCTGCTAAGTTGGCTTTCCAGATTGAGCATAAACTGAAATATGAGCGCTCAAACGACACGAAGAAGACGAAAGACGGGGCTATTAACAGTGATGGCGGTTTGGAAGTAACGCTTGAAATCGAAGCTGTTTCAAGCCGTGATGAACTGAATAAGCTTCTTGAGCAATCAGTTTCAGAGGGCTTTAAACTTGAAGTCTGGGAAATTGACCTTGCAGGAACTAAACAAGCGGACAAATACCCTGCCAAATACATGCAAGGCTCTCTGTCTAGTTGGGAACTTCCTGCGAACGTTGAGGATTTGATTACAATCTCAACTGAAATGAAGATTGACGGCAAACCAGTAGAGGGGTATGCGACATTGACAGAAGAACAGCAAAAGGCTGTACAATACGCATTCAAGGACACTACTCAAGAACTTTGATCAAACTTTGGGGCATTTAGCCCCTTTTTATTTTTAAGGAGAAACCAAAGAATATGAAACAAATTGAAATCAACGGCAAGAAATATGACTTGCATTACGGAATTGACTTTATCCGTAAAATGGACAAGCGCTATGAAATTAAAGGCAATGGCGTCAGCTTCGGTATGGGCTTGCAATCAGCCGTTGTTTATCTAAAAGACTTCAATCCGGTTGTTATCGCAGATATCATCCAAGCAGCTACTGCAACAGAACGTCCTTTGCTTAAAAGCGCAGATATTGAAGCGTGGATTGAAGCTCAAGGCGACAATCTCGAGAAAGTGTTTGATGATTTTTTAGAGAGCTTGAAGAAATCGCCGGTGACAAGATTGAAAGTGAAGAAAGTTCTCAAGGAAATGAACCTGTAAAAACTGTCATATCGACTTCTAAACAGGTTTATGAGGACATGCTTGCAACAATATTCGGATTGTTTGGCGTTACGGACTACGATGTAGCAAGAAGAATGACGATTGCAGAATACAAGCTCCGAAAACGAGGGCATGTCATGAAGCAATTAGAACGTGAGCAAGAATTATATCTTCAAGCATTTCTGAACAGAACAGCCCAAGCAACAGACAAGAACGGCAAGACCTATGTCTATAAGACGTTTACAGACTTTTACGACGAAGCAAAACGCAGACAGTCTGTCTTGGGTGCTAATTACGCAAAACCAGTCAATAGCGACTTAATCGCTATTGCTAAAAGAATGAAAAATTACAAAGGAGAGGAGGTGTATTAATGGCAAATTCGAGCTATACAGTTGAAGCGGTGCTGAAAGCTAGAGATAGCGGCTTTTCTAGTGCTTTTAAAGCAGCGGAAAGGTCAGTTAGCGGCTTGTCGAATATGGCTAGCAAGGTAGGCTCTACTTTCAAATCTGTGCTAGGTGCTAATTTAATCAGTTCTGCTTTGACTTCTGGTATTGGCTCAATCACATCAGGCATTGGCTCGATGGTCGGAGAACTGAACGGAGCGCAAAAGGCTTGGAAGACCTTTGAGGGCAACTTGCAGGCTTTCGGTCGCTCTGCTGAAACGATATCGCAAGCAAAGAAAGAAATGCAGGACTTTGCGACCAAGACTATCTATTCTGCGTCCGACATGGCTAGTACTTACTCGCAACTTGACGCTGTGGGAACTAAAAATGTCGGTAGTTTGGTAAAGGCCTTTGGTGGTCTAGCCGCTTCTGCGGAAAATCCAGCACAAGCGATGAAGTCCTTATCTACGCAAGCTACACAAATGGCAAGTAAGCCTAAAGTGGCTTGGATGGACTTTAAAATCATGATGGAACAAGCTCCTGCTGGTATGGCTGCCGTAGCTAAAGAAATGGGTATGAGTACAGCCGAGCTTGTATCTGCGGTACAAGACGGCAAAATCAAGACAGAAGATTTCTTCGAAGCTTTAAACAAGGCCGGCAATTCTGATGCTTTCCAAAAAATGGCGACAGAGTTCAAAACAGTCGACCAAGCAATCGATGGCATGAAAGAGTCGCTTTCTAACAAACTCATGCCAGCTTTTGAACAGCTCAATAAGTTTGGTATTAAGGCAGTAAATGCTTTATCAGACGCTTTCGACAAGGTTGATTTCAATAAGCTTGCGGACAGTTTAGGAAAAGCGCTTGATAAAATTGATTTCACTAAGATTATCAACAATGTATCAGCTTTTATTTCAGACACCACGCAGAAAATACAGACTTTCTGGACTGCATTTTCTAACACTGGTGCGGTTTCAGCCTTTACTACAGCGGTTCAGAGTATATCTGCTGCGCTTGGTAACATCTGGAACAGTCTGACGGCAACAGGAGTGCTAGAAACGCTAGGAAGTACGTTAGGAACGCTTGTGAAGTGGTTATCTCAAATTGCTACAGCAGCGGCTAATTTCATAGCATCGCTTCCACCAGGAGTGATCCAAGGTATAGCTGGAGCAATAGGAGCTTTCGCAGTGTCAATGTTTGCTGTAAGAAAAGGAATGCAGGCTCTGATACTTATCAAGTCCTTGAACCCTTTTAGCGCATTTCAAAAAGATGTCGAAGCGGGCGGAGGTAGAACTAGAAGCACGATAACACAACTTTTCAATGGTATTTCAAATGTCATTAAGTCAAGCGGAACTGCTATCAAGGCAGCTGCGACAGGTATCGGCCAAGGTATCAAAGCGGCATTGTCTGGCGTCGCTCCTGTAGTAAAAGCTTTTGGAGCAGCACTCAAAACGGCAGGAGTGGCTAACATTCTAGCGTTTGGTGGATCGGTAGCTATTGCTGCAGTTGGTATCGGCGCTGGCGTTGCGATTATCGCTGCTGGGTTTGCTCTTTTGGCAACTCAAAGCAAAGGAATAAGCGAAATCATTGGCGCAGTAGGCCAAGCCTTTTCTGCAGTTGCTACGGCTATTATTGGGGCATTTGCACAAGCAATCGTGACAGTTGCAGGAGTTCTTCCGACAGTAACATCAGCACTTGCTGGGTTATCTCCTTTGGTTGTAGCAGTCGGCACGGCAGTAGGGCAAGCAGCGCCATTTGTGACAGCTTTAGGGCAAGCGCTAAGTTCTATTATATCTGTGCTTCCGCCTGTTATTACAGCTTTAAGCGAGGGAGCGGCAGCTATTATCTCAGCATTAACCCCAATCGTTGAGATTGTAGGGAATGTGTTTACTAATATAGCTCAAATCGTAGCAGATGCTATTGTTAAGATTGTTCAAGCTTTAGCGCCGTTTATGCCAGCAGTATCGGAAATGGTTCAAGCATTAGCTCCTGTGTTGCAGTCGATTGTCGAAGCCTTCACGACGCTAGTTAGCCAAATAAGCCCAATCATCGACAGCATAGCCAACCTCTTTAAGAGCTTAGGAGAGTCTATCAAGACCGTGCTTGACGGGGCTAAAGGCGTAATCGAAAGCTTTGGTGGTGCAGTAAGGAATATCCTAGACGGTATTTCCGGAATATTTGACGCAATCGGAAACGCCGCTTTAAACGCTGGTAAAGGCTTCAAGCTCATGGCTGAGGGTGTGGTCATGATTACCAAGACAAATCTTGGAGATATGGCAGCCAGTCTCGCTGCAGTGGCAACTGGTATCGGCGCTATCGCAGCTAACGGAGCAGGAATAGCCACAGCAGGAAACGGAATGAAAGCACTAGGTCAAGGTATGGCAATGGTGCAAACTAATAGCGTAGTTGCTTCCATAGCACTTTCGACTGTGGCAGCAACTATACCGACTCTATCAGCAGGATTTTCCGCATTAGCGCCAGTTATTGCCAGCGCTATGGCTAGAGCAGTTACTAGCGTTCAATCTGGAATGTTGGTGATAGTGACGGTTATCCGTTCTAGCGCTATCCAAATGACACAGGCAGGACAGCAAGCTGGTCAAGGTGTTTCAAGAGGTATCGTCAATGGCATTCGTGCCGGTGTTGGTCAAGCTACTGCAGCGATGAATAGCCTTATGTTGTCTGTTCAACGTGTCGGTAACATCGGCGCACGAAACATGGTTAATGTCGGTACTCAAATCGGCAACGGCTTGGCTCGTGGTATGATTGCAGCTTTACCAGCAGTAACATCAGCAGCTAACGCTTTGGTTTCACAAGCAGAAAGAGCGGCTAGAGCAGCGGCAGACATCCATTCACCATCACGGCTTTTCCGTGACAATGTAGGTGTCTTCATTGGTCAAGGTATCGCAGTTGGTATCGACAGAAGCCAGAAGTATGTAAACGAAGCCTTGGAAAATCTATATGACGTCAAGAGCAAATTTGATTACAGCGATTTGCTTGACGATGGTTTGAAGCAACACGGCTACACAGCAAACCTAAATGGCTCACTGACATTGGAAAGCAAACAATCAGACCAAAAACTGGACATTATCAAAGATGCACTCAACACTATCAAACAAAGTTTAGATAGAGAAGTGGTGCTGAATGTCAACGGGCAAGAATTTGCACGCTTGACAGGCGATGATTTCAGCCGCTATCAAAGCGATAGAGAGTACATCAGCAATATTCTGAAAGGGGTGAGAGTATGACCGAAAATTCTATGACATATAACGGAGTAGACCTTTCCGGTCTGCTCAAAGTCTTAGAAGTAAAATCTGACATTGGGAATGAGCGGTCAATCAAAACCGAGAAATTATCTCGGATTGGCACGATTGCGACTGCAGTCGAGGTCGGAGCAAAAGAAATCGAGGTCAAAGTTAGTTTGGCCTCTTTTGATGTTGCAAATATTCGATTTGTAGACACAACTGAGCCTGCAGATGCCGAGCGAGGAGACATCAACGAGTTAAAAGAGCGTATAGCGGGCATATTTGACGCTACAGAGTCGAAAAAGCTGACTTTGGGCAAATACCCTAATAGATACTTTAACGCTCTTGTAAAGGGCGATATGGAGCTTGAGGGGATAACTGACTGGTACGACGAAACGTCTATCAAGTTTTATATCCCTGACGGCGTGGCTCACTCTACGACCTACAAACGTGTAGTGGACTACGAGGAGCGCCAAGGCAAGATGGTCTTTGCGATTGATAATAAGGGTACTGCAGACGCTTATCCGATTATTACCTTTAAGGCCAACGACGAAAACGGCTATTATGGCCTTGTGAGCGAGCGGTTTGCTTTTGAAGCGGGAAGTATCGAGGAAGCCGATATCGTTCCATATAAGCACTCAGAAATTCTCTGGGACTATGTGACTGGCGAGGGTATTATCAAGGGTCTTGCGGACGGTCAGAAGAACGTAGCCATCTTGAATGATAATTCTCAAAACTTGAACGGTACATTGGCCATTCAAAGCGCTTGGGGAAGACCTCACTTGTTCCTTGCCAATCGTGGAAGTGGTCCTCTTGGAAATCATGCTGGATCAGTCACTTGGGAAATTCCCGCTGATAGCGTAGGAGAAAAGGGAGCGCTGCATGAGTATATCTGGTGGAGGCAAATTTTCTGGGTTAATCCAGCTAATCAATATGGCTTCATCAAGATTTCATTTACTGGCGAAAATGGTGAGTTCCTCTACGGCGTCGAAACCATTAAGCGAGGAAATGGACTTAATACTGAGTACAATTTCTTGGCCGCTAACGGAAGCGGTGGATACAGATTAGTCAAACAATGGACATTCTGGCCAACTCATAATCAAGGTGAAAATCCTTTTAATAAAGACGCTGGCCAGTCTGACATCCAACGCAGAGACGACGAAGTTCAGCTATTTTGGAATGGTTCGTATCAGAAATTCACTGTACCTGAAATTAAAGGCAAGAAGTCTATCAAAGTCCATGTTGCTATGGGAGCTTTTGGGGACAAGCCGCTCCCTACTCACATGCACTTAGATAGCATCGTTTATAGAAAAGACTTTGTCAATGGCACAAAGGACATCCCTAATCGCTATGCTGCAGGAAGTATGCTTATAATCAATAGCGAAAATGACAGTGTATTTCTGAACAATCTTCCGAATCTGGATCAAGTAGTTGATGGCTCTCTGTGGCCAGTCATTCCGCCAGGTAAGTCTGAGATTGAGATTCTACAGTCCAGTTGGGCGAAGAAGAAGCCGACAGTGTCTATCGAATTTGAAGAAAGGTGGCTCTAATGCTTTTAACAATCCATGACAGCGCCTTGAAAAAGGTTGCTTTTATCGATAATAACAAGCAGACCACCTTGAATTTCTTTAATGACAAGTGGACACGCTCGCTTGAAAGTGCAACATCAGTCTTTGAGTTCTCGGTTTTCAAGAAGAAAGTCCGTTCTGACACATACGCTGAACAAGCATATAAGCACCTCAATGAGCGCGCTTTTGTTAGCTTTAAGTACAAAGGCCGGTCTTATCTCTTTAATGTGATGAAGACCGATGAAAACGAGCAAATTATCAAGTGTTACTGCGAAAATCTCAGTCTCGAACTCATGCTCGAGTATCAAGGGGCATACAAAGCTCCTAAAGCAATGACTTTTACTGAGTATTTGGATGTTTGGGGCACGCTTGGCCTATCTAAGGTCGAACTCGGCATCAACGAGATAGCAGACCAGCGCAGAACCTTACAGTGGGAGGGGCAAGAAACATCTCTTGCTCGCTTAATATCTCTGGCTCGTAATTTCGATGCCGAAATTGAGTTTGAAACTCACTTGAAATCAAACAGTCAGCTTGACCGCTTTATTTTAAATGTCTACAAAGCTCACAGTACAGAAAATCAAGGCGTTGGACGCAAGCGAAATGACATTGTCTTAAAGTACGGCAAGAATGTGCGAAGTATCAAGCGAAGCGTTGACAAGACGCAACTATACAATGCTATCAAGCCGGTCGGACGCAAGGAAGAAACCAAGGAAACAACGACCAAGATTTCTAATCCATCAGCTACACAAGCGGCGAGTGGCAAGAAATATACTGGCGGCGGTTTAAACTATGCTGGGCATTCTATGAGTGCAGGCATAGTCCAAACTATCCTAAATCTATGTGTGCAATACAACATTTTGCCATCTGGTATGATTTGCCAACTCTATCTTGAAAGCTTCTGGGGAGCTTCTAACGTGGCCAGAATTGATAATAACTGGTCTGGTATGTCGGGCTCGGCTCAGACTCGTCCAAGCGGTGTCAAGGTCACGACAGGAAGCGCTAGACCTGCTAATGAGGGTGGAACATACTTTCACTATGCGTCAGTTGACGACTTTATGAAAGACTATGCTTATCTGCTAGCTGAACAGACAAGCGGAGGGCGCAAATTCTACGGTGTCAAAGGCAAGCAGAACATTGAAGACTATACCCGTGGTCTTTTTCGTGTCGGCGGTGCATTATATGACTATGCGGCGGCTGGGTATGCTCACTATATCGCTCTCATGAGAGATATTCGTGGTGGCGTCAATCGCTCTAATGGTAATATCCTAGACAAGCTTGACGACCTTTGGAAACAACCTAACAATCAATTAAGCAGTCCTAGTCAACCAGTGACACAAGTCGTTAAAGCCGATAAGGTGATAGCAGTAATCAACGAGATGAAAGGCTTGCAAGGCCGGACGGTTGGTAATGGGCAATGTTATGGCTTGGCAGCTTGGTACTCCATGAAATTAGGCGGCCCTGGACTTGGTGCTGGTGTGACTGGCTTTTCTGGGAAAGTCGGTGCAGGTATGGCAGCGGCTTATATCGGAACTGACTATGCTTGGGCTAATTTTGGTTGGTCCGTTGTCCGCCCTCGTGGGACTAACGAGCTAAAAGCTGGAGCTTTAGCAAATATCAAAGCTCACAACATCTTTCAACAAACTGGATCTTATGGACACGTCTCTATCATCATCGCTAACAACGGAAGTACCGTCACAGTACTTGAGCAGAACTACGCAGGGCGACAGTATGTAACTTTAGGAACATATAACGCACAAGCGTATCTGGGAGCTGTAGAGACGCTTTGCTACCCGCCAGAGTTAAAAGCTGGTAAGACAGTCGAGGGAAGCACAGTTACGAGCGGAACGGTTGATGTGCCATTACCAGATATAGAACTTAAAGAAGTATCTGTCAGCACAACAGAAGTAGTCATTGACCCCAAAAAGACGCAAGAGTGGAAGAATGAAAAGGGCGAAGTCGAGTTTTATCTTAAAGGCAGTTTGCTATTCGCTCCACTATCCAAACAGCTATATCCGTCGGTTTTGACTGGTACAGAGACGAATGATAACTGGATACGTAAGGACATGGAAGTAGATACAGATAGCGAAGAAGTGCTTATCTCCACGGCCTTGCGAAATCTTAGGAAATATTGCTATCCAGCTATCACATACGAAGCAGACGGATATTTTGATTTGGATATCGGCGACACTGTCAAAATCCAAGACACAGGTTTTAGCCCTATGTTGGTGCTGGAAGCTCGTGTTAGTGAGCAACAAATCAGCTTTACCAATCCGAGCGAAAACAAGACGGTCTTTGCTAATTTTCAAGCTTTGCAAAATAAGGTATCAGATAGCTTGATAACTCGCATGGCTAAGCTTGCAGAGCGGGCTATACCTTACGAGCTGAAGTTATCCACAGACCAAGGCACGGTCTTTAAAAACCGCACAGGTCAGAGCTTGCTTATGGCTACACTTGAGAAGAATGGAAAGGTGTATGAGCCGATTATCTTTTACAAGAAAGGTGACTCTATCATCGGCAACGGCAGCCAAATGCTAGTCCGTGCAACAGACTTTGAGAAGACACTACAAGTAGTGGTTGAAGCCTATCTCAACGATGAGAAAGTGGCAACGGCTGAGGTGACTTTTAGCAATGTGGCTGACGGTCAAGCTGGTGCGAAAGGTGACAAAGGAGACCCTGGCGCACAAGGTCCTCCAGGACCTAAAGGAGACAAAGGAGCGCTCGACGAAGAGCAACTCAAACAAGTCAATGACAAGATTGACAGCAAGGCTGACAACAAGCTAACTGCAGAGCAATTAAACGCTCTGACGGAAACTATGCAGTTAGCCAAGGCTGAACTTGAAGCCAAAGCAAGCATTGATACGGTCAATGAATGGATAAAAGCCTATCAGGACTATGTCAAAGCAGACGAAGCTGGACGAGCTGCAGCAGAAGCTAAACTTGTATCGGCAAGCCAGAGATTAACCAAGGTTGAGAACAATCTGGGCGACATGGCTGAAAGATGGAGCTTCTTAGACCTCTACATGAGCGCTAGCAATGACGGTTTGAATATCGGTAAGAAAGATGGATCATCTTCTGTCCGTATCGACCACGACCGCATCAGCTTTTACTCTGCAGGCTCTGAGGTGGCTTATATCTCGCAAGGCGTCCTAAAAATTGAGAACGGGGTATTTACTCGGACGCTTCAAATCGGGCGCTTTCGTGAGGAACAGTATCAGCTCAATCCGGACATGAATGTAATCCGATATGTAGGGGGAGGTGCTTAAAAATGGTCAGAGCTAATTTCAGTGGCGGATGGGGGCATAATCTGCAACTAGACGTGACTTGGGGTGTAAGACGGCAAGATATAGCCGGTAACTATACGATGGTCAATGTGTCGGTGCATTTGGCCTCTAATGGTTATGTTTATATACCGTCGTACTCAAAACCTATTACAGTCAAGGTCAATGGAGCTGTCATTGATACAGTCAATGTTGATGTTGGTATTGGTGGAAATCAAGATAAGAGCTTGTTGTCAAAAGACTATCGTATCGACCACTCTGGAGATGGATCTAAAGAGTTTAATCTTGATGTTGGTTTAGACATCAACGTCGGTAACTATGGCAGCGCTAGAGTTATCCAGACAGCCAAATTGCCTTCTATACCACGAGCAAGTTCTGGTAGTGATGTGACGGCTGTTATCGGACAGCCAGTGACGATTAACATCAATCGCAAAAATGAAAGATTTACTCATTCAATTTGGGTGAGGTGTGGAAGTTATGACAAGAAAATTGCTGGCGACGATATAGCAACTAGCTATGTCTGGACTCCAGAGATGGCATTATGCGAAGAATTTCCGAATGCTTCTAGCGGGTATGGTCAAGTCATCATCATCACATACGACGGAAGCAGAGAGATTGGCCGTGATGTTAAAAGGCTTAATCTTTCTATTCCAGACAGCGTTAAGCCGACTTTGACAGGTTTCACCCTCACAGACGGCAATGCAATAGCCGCCAATATCGTTTCTGGTGGCGAGCACTTTATCAAGATTTTATCTGACATCAGAGTTAATTTTGGTGCAGCGTCAGGAGCTTATGGCTCGACTATCACAGGCTATTATGCGGAGATTGTCGGCAAAAATCAATCCACGACAACCAACGGCGGCGGTCTGGGTTTGATGAACTATGACGGCCAAGTCGTCATCAGAGCAAGAGTGACAGACAGTCGAGGACGGACGAGTAATGCCATAGAGCGTACAGTGACTATTCTTGACTACTTCCCACCAATCCTAAAATTTGATGTTGCAAGAACTGGTCTGAATGGTGGAACATTGACGATTACACGGACAGCAAAAGTCGCTCCGCTAATTGTCAATGGCTCGCAGAAGAATAAGATGACTCTGACATTTAAGGTCAAACCTCTTGCGGATAAAAGCTACACATCGGACACTGGCCCTGCTGCTGGCTCTTGGACAAGCATATCAGAGCTCGTCAACAGTCCAGCAAACCTATCCGGACAGTATCCAGCCAATAAGACTTGGGAAATCGTAGGAAAGCTGGAAGACCGTTACACAAGCACCGAATTTGCAGCCATTATCACGACTGAGGGTGTAGTCATATCTTATAGCCAGTTTGGTGTGGGTATTAATAAAATCTGGGAGCGTGGGGCACTTGATGTCAAAGGCGACATCTATGCGAATGATAAGATTATCCAGATGCACGCTTTGACGCAGAAGAATGGTACTGCTATCTATGCCTACGGTAAAGACTTCGACCAGGAACGAACAACCGGTGTCTATTTTAAGAATGGTACAGAAAACAACAATCCGGCTCGTCAATATGGCTGGCTACTAGTGCTCAATAGTAACAATGAGTGCTTCCAGATGTTCTTTCCGTCCATCGCAACATCAGAGCCAGCCAAACGTGTCCTACTAGCCGGTAAATGGAGCGCATGGTCAACCAATGCAAGGAGCGACCACGCTAATTTAAAGCGCACAGAGTGGACTTCTACAGGTGCTACAGGCGTTCATTACAAGCGACAGGGCGACATCGTGACATTGAGATTAAACATCAAAGGTAAAGCCGGAGACATCTCTCTTGGGCGAATCCCCCAAGAATTAGTCCCAATCCAAGGAAATGCCGCTATGCTCAACGTGCCAGTCTTTGAAATACAGTCGGCAAGCGACCGGCATTTGCAAGTTAATGGCGACGGTGTCTTGACGCTATTGAATGGCGTTGACAAAGACATCAGGACACAAGTCACTTGGTCTATTTAATCAAAGAAAAGGAGATATATGTCTAAATTAATTTTTAACAGGAAGAGTTGGATTTACTCTTCATCCAACAACGAAGTAGAGGGTACTCATGTCATTCTAACGAATGCAGAGGGTGCTTTCTATCCGGTATTGCTTCCGAAAGAAGCTATTGACCTACCAGTCGAGGAACTTGAAAAGAAAGCCTTGGAGGTCGTTTATAAAGAAAATTTCCCAGACCGTGCTAAGAAAGAGCAGGACGAGGAAATCAAGAAGAAGTTCCAGGAAGCAGATAAGAAAGAGCAAGAAGCTACTCTGCAGCGAGCAGAGCTAAAAGAACTACTCGAACTTGTCACTTACATCGCTCTTGGCATCTCTGGTGGTCTGGACATCAACAGTTACACAGCACTAGCGCAGAAGATTGACGCGCCAGTTGCTGGCAAACGATACACAGGGCCGACATTCGTCACAATTAACTATCCTTACGATACCAATCCAAAGTGGCAGAAAGGTAATCGGACGATTGTTAAATATACTGGTATGACTGGTTACAACTACACAGGCCAGTCAGCAGAAGACATGCTGAAATCTGGTGCATGGACTATCGTGCTGCCAAACATCAGCAATTAATTAGAAAGGGGGTGATTATTATTTGAAACCAGAGTACCAATTTTTGATAACTGTAATTGGTTTTATCATAACCATTTATGGTTTTTACAATGTTCTGCGTGCGAAAAGCATTGAGCAAGCAACCAAAATCAACTCATTGGAATTGCGATTAGGCTTTTTGGAGCAGCAGACGAAAGACCACACTCGGCGCTTGGACGACCACGACAAGCAGAACCAAGCTCTTGTCGCAATGACAGAGCAAATCAAAAATTTGACAGAAGATGTCAAAGAACTCAAAATCATGATCGAAAAGAAAGGAAGTTAAATCATGAACAAATTTGCAAAGAAACTCGCTATCAAAGTAATCAAGACTATGGCTCAAGCAGCGCTTGGTGTCATTGGCTCGTCTGCTCTAATTACTGAAGTAAATTGGACTATCGTAGGCTCTACTGCGCTGCTTGCAGGGTTCATTTGTGTACTAATGAACCTTTCTGAACTGAAGGAGGAAGAATAAATGGCAGATGTTGCAAGTTGGTTTGAAGCTCGTCGCGGAGCTATTACTTATTCAATGACCGGGAGTCGAAATGGAGCTGACGGGACAGGCGACTGTTCCGGCACTATTTCACAGGCTCTCAAGGATAACGGATTTGACATTCATGGTCTGCCGTCCACCGTAACGCTGGGGGCTCAGCTTGCTCGAGTAGGATGGGCTCGTATTAGCATTAACTCTGATTGGGATGCTCAACGAAATGACATCATTCTAATGTCATGGGGAGCTGACATGTCAAGCTCAGGCGGAGCTGGCGGACATGTAGGAGCTATGTTAGATAGCGTCAACTTCATTAGCTGTGACTATTCTACTCAAGGAGCTCCTGGAGGTGCTATCAACACTTATCCGTGGGATGACTACTACAACTGGAATCGTCCTGCATACATCGAAGTTTGGCGCTATGTGGGAGGAACAAATCAGCCTGCTACTGCTAATCCTACTCCTACTCGTCAGCCTCATAGTAAAGCTTATTATGAAGCAAACGAAGTTGCTTTTGTCAACGGTATTTGGCAAATCAAATGTGACTACTTGTGTCCAGTAGGTTTTGACTGGACAGAGAACGGGATTCCGGTATCTCTTGTCAACTGGGTCGATAAGGACGGCAACAACGTTCCTGACGGAGAAGACAAGGACTTTAAAGCTGGAATGTACTTTAGCTTCCAACAAGATGAAGCGCATATCGCTGACACGGGTGATGGTGGATACTATGCAGGATATTACTTCCGCAAGTTTGAATTCGGTCAGTTCGGCACTGTCTGGCTATCAACTTGGGATAAGGACGACCTTGTCAATTACTATGAGTAATTGATTGCAATTTTTCTTATAATTAAATACAAAAAGAAAGACTTACAAGGAGTTCGCTCCTTTATAAGACACTTTTAAATAATACACTGCCTCGGCCGATTGGTCGGGGCTTTTTTATTTGCTCGAAAATTTATTTGTCATAACCGACAAAGGGCTTTAGTTACCAATTTTGTTGACATTAACAAAACTGAGCAGGTGCTTGCCGAAATGAAAAGGTTTAATGATATATAAACCCAAAATCCACCCTAAAAGAGCATTAAAAGGAGTTGTGTTTTTAAATAAATACCTTTATATAAACATTCCGGATACTCCCACCGGCTCCATTATTTTAAAGTCCTTCTAAAACGTTGAGAAATCAGCGTTTTTTGCTTTTGCTATGTCCAAGAAATCTTGATTTCTGTCTGAAAAAGTAATACAATGATGTTAGTGATGACAAAGGAAATATTGGTATTTCTAATTGGTCAATTTCATAAGTATTAAGGGAAGTTTGATATGAGTTTTTTTAAGAATCTGTTTGGTAAGAAACAAGAGCAAGAGGAAGAGAAAGTAGAAAAGGTAGAAGAAGCATTGCTTGATGTGCCTTCTGAAGATCCTTTTCCGAGTGAGTGGGGATCCTTCTCGACTTATATTGATGATAAGCTGGCCAGTATCCGTTTGAATCTAGCTCTTGCTGATGAGGCACCCTATCCTCTCTATACCCATGCTATGAGGCTTAAGATTTCGCTCCTCCAGTACGATGGGGAGACAGGTTTTCCATCTAGTGATGAGTTTAAAGAGCTGAATGTGATTGAGGATCGGCTTTCTGAGGCTTTAGGGCAAGTCGGTGGCATTCATGTCGGTGTGATTACAACAGATGGAAATATTGAGTTTTACTACTATCTGCAAGACAAGAAAGGCCATCTAGAGCCGATTACAAACGTGATGCGCGACTTTCCAGACCGCCGCTATGACTCGGCTACCCTAGAAGATAAGGAGTGGGATCAGTACTTTGACTTTCTCTATCCTAATGAATACGAGTATCAGACCATTCTCAACCAGCGGGTCTGGTACCAGCTGGAGCAGGACGGCGATGACCATAGTCAGGAGCGCGAGATTGACCATTGGGCATATTTTGCGTCTGAGGAAGACCGAGATGGTTTCCTAAAGGAAGTTGAAGAGTTGGGCTATAGCCTCGTATCTGCTGAAAAGATAGAAGATGCGGACAAACCATATCAGCTGCACGTGATTCGTATGGATACGACAGAAATCTTTGATTTGAACCAGAATGTTTGGACTTTGGTTGAATTTGTGAAAAAATTTAACGGAAACTATGGCGGTTGGGGTTGTAATGTGGTATAATGATTAAAGTTTTGAGAAAGCCAGACTTTCTCTTTATGGAAGATTACTCAAGAGGCTTAAGAGGCTGTGTTGGAAACGCAGTAGGCGTGTAAAAGCGTGCGTGGGTTCGAATCCCATGTCTTCCGTCATAAGATGCAAGAAACGCTGTTTGGCGTTTTTTCTATTTGTTAAAAGAGATGAAAGTAACCTAATTATTTTAAATATGAATATTTTTGGAAATGCTTGAAAACAATTTCAACAAAAAAATGAGTAAATTATTGTTCACTTTATCAAATAGTGTGGTAAAATGGGACTAATGGATTTTTAAAAAAGATATAAATTAAAGGGAGAATTATGTTTTTTAAACGTCAAAAAGGTAAGTACCACGAAGTAGAGCGTGTGACTCGTTTTAAGCTGATTAAATCGGGTAAGCATTGGCTGCGTGCTGCGACATCACAGTTCGGCCTTTTTAGATCAATGAGAGGGGGAGGCCTTTCATCGATCGAGCTCAAGGTAACGGAAGAACAAGTTACCGATAAGAAGAGCGGCATAGACTTTTTGAGGGGCATTGTCGCCACGGGGGCCGTGCTGGGCGGTGCTCTTGTGACAAACACAACCGTTCACGCAGAAGAAGAACAGGCTCTGGAAAAAGTCATTGACACGACAGACGTTTTAGCGACACGTGGTGAAACAGTTTTAGGAGAAGAAAGCAGTGCTGCTGAAGCGGCAACCGCAACGGCAAGCTCACATACTGAGTCAGAGTCTGTATCAGATACATCCTCAGCCAGTGCCAGTGCTTCTGTCAGTGCATCTATCTCTGCCAGCATCTCAGCTTCAGAGTCAATGTCACAGTCTAGCTCTGCTTCTATCAGTGCCAGCACATCTCAAGTAGTCTCAGATTCCTTAAGTGTATCTGAGTCTCTTTCAGTGTCTTCAAGTACATCTGATTCAGTGAGTGCATCTCAGCCAGCATCGACCTCAGCTAGCTCCAAGTCAGAATCTACTGTAAACAGTCAAAGCGCATCATCTGAAACCAATAGGTCTTCGACTAATAATGGCTCAGCCAGTTCCTCAAGTGAAACGGCTCGTGTTCGGAAACGTCGTGATGTGGCAAATGCTGTTGATACAGAAGCTCCTGAGGTTACAACAGGAGATTATGTAGTATATAGAGGCGAATCTTTTGAATTTTATGCAGGAACTACAGATAATAGCGGTCAAGTTAATGCTGTTATCATCCGTAATGTTGAAAGAAATAAGCAGGGGCAGTTTTATCTTTCACCTGACTGGTTACAATATTCTACAGATAATCTGGGACAACCGGGCAATGCTACGGCTCAGAATCCTCTTCGAACTAGAATATTTGGTACCGTTCCACTAGATAACCCTATTGGTATTTATACTCGTTATATGCTTGGAACAGATCCTAGTGGCAATGAAACTAAAATAAACCCTATTGATAGCCGAAATGGTTTTGAAAGATTTATCCTCACTGTAAAAACTCAAAATGAAAAGTATGATCCTGCAGATCCGACAATAACGTTTGTAAATAATCTTTCTAACCTATCTACAAATGAGAGAAATGCTGTAGCTGCTGCGGTTAGAGCAGCAAATCCTAATATACCTGCTACAGCTACGATTTCTGTTTCTGCAAACGGAACGGTTACCATTACTTATCCAGATAAATCTAAAGATACTATTTCTGCGGATAGAGTAGTAAAGGATCTTGCATCAAGTCGTTCAGCTTTAACATCAGCTTCTACATCCGCCTCGACCAGTGCTTCAGTGTCTGCAAGTACCTCAGCGTCCCTTAGTGCATCGACCTCAGCGAGCCAGTCTATTGTAGATAGTAAATCGGCTTCTGTAAGTGCATCAACATCCGCAAGTACGTCTGCCTCGACGAGCGCATCAGTCAGCGCCAGCACATCCGCGTCGACAAGTGCATCTGTATCAGCCAGCACGTCAGCATCAACTAGTGCGTCAGTGAGTGCAAGTACGTCCGCATCGACCAGCGCGTCAGTAAGTGCAAGCACCTCCGCTTCAACGAGCGCGTCAGTAAGTGCAAGTACTTCAGCGTCAACGAGTGCATCAGTTTCAGCAAGCACGTCTGCTTCAACGAGCGCGTCAGTCAGCGCAAGCACATCGGCTTCAACGAGTGCGTCCGTATCTGCAAGCACTTCAGCGTCGACAAGTGCATCCGTATCTGCCAGCACGTCTGCTTCAACCAGTGCGTCAGTGAGTGCAAGTACCTCGGCGTCGACGAGCGCGTCCGTAAGCGCAAGTACCTCAGCGTCGACGAGTGCGTCAGTCAGCGCAAGTACGTCCGCGTCGACGAGTGCGTCAGTAAGTGCAAGTGCCTCAGCCTCAACGAGCGCTTCCGTAAGCGCAAGCACGTCCGCTTCAACGAGCGCGTCAGTAAGTGCAAGTACGTCGGCTTCAACGAGTGCATCTGTGAGTGCAAGCACCTCAGCGTCGACGAGTGCGTCAGTATCTGCAAGTACTTCAGCCTCAACCAGTGCATCTGTGTCTGCAAGTACGTCGGCTTCAACGAGCGCATCGACAAGTGCTAGCACGTCGGCATCGACGAGTGCGTCAGTATCAGCAAGTACGTCCGCATCAACGAGTGCATCTGTGTCTGCAAGTACGTCTGCCTCCACGAGTGCCTCTGTATCTGCAAGCACGTCTGCATCAACCAGCGCTTCTGTATCCGCAAGTACCTCCGCCTCCACGAGCTCGTCTGTAAGTGCAAGTACGTCCGCTTCAACGAGTGCCTCAGTGAGCGCCAGCACGTCAGCATCCACAAGTGCATCTGTGTCAGCAAGTACCTCAGCGTCCACTAGCGCATCAGTAAGTGCAAGTACGTCAGCATCCACAAGTGCATCCGTATCAGCAAGTACCTCAGCGTCCACTAGCGCATCAGTAAGTGCAAGTACCTCAGCGTCCACTAGCGCATCAGTAAGTGCAAGTACGTCCGCATCAACGAGTGCGTCAGTGAGTGCAAGTACGTCTGCCTCCACGAGTGCCTCTGTATCTGCAAGCACATCTGCATCAACCAGCGCATCTGTATCCGCAAGTACCTCCGCCTCCACGAGTGCGTCAGTATCTGCAAGCACCTCGGCTTCAACAAGTGCGTCGGTAAGTGCAAGCACGTCCGCCTCAACGAGTGCGTCAGTGTCTGCAAGCACCTCGGCTTCAACAAGTGCGTCAGTGTCTGCCAGCACCTCCGCATCGACGAGTGCGTCAGTGTCTGCAAGTACATCTGCGTCCACAAGCGCGTCAGTGTCTGCCAGCACCTCCGCATCGACGAGTGCGTCAGTGTCTGCAAGTACATCTGCGTCCACAAGCGCGTCAGTATCTGCAAGCACGTCCGCATCGACGAGTGCGTCAGTATCTGCAAGCACCTCGGCTTCAACAAGTGCGTCGGTAAGTGCAAGCACGTCCGCATCAACGAGCGCATCTGTTTCTGCAAGTACGTCCGCGTCGACGAGTGCTTCAGTGAGTGCAAGTGAATCAGCCTCAACGAGTGCATCAGTATCCGCAAGCACGTCCGCGTCCACAAGCGCGTCAGTATCAGCAAGTACATCCGCATCGACGAGCGCTTCGGCCAGCGCTTCCGTAAGTGCAAGTACGTCCGCATCGACGAGTGCGTCAGTGAGTGCAAGTACGTCCGCGTCCATGAGTGCGTCAGTGAGTGCAAGTACGTCCGCGTCGACGAGTGCCTCTGTGTCTGCAAGTACGTCAGCCTCCACGAGTGCCTCAGTAAGTGCAAGCACGTCCGCATCGACTAGCGCGTCTGTAAGTGCAAGTACCTCGGCTTCCACGAGCGCGTCGGTGTCCGCAAGCACGTCCGCGTCGACGAGTGCGTCAGTTTCTGCAAGTACATCTGCTTCAACGAGTGCGTCCGTAAGCGCAAGTACGTCCGCTTCAACGAGTGCGTCAGTAAGTGCAAGTACGTCAGCATCGACGAGTGCATCTGTAAGCGCAAGTACATCCGCTTCAACCAGCGCGTCCGTAAGTGCAAGTACATCCGCATCGACGAGCGCGTCAGTTTCAGCAAGTACATCGGCCTCAACGAGCGCATCAGTAAGTGCCAGCACGTCCGCCTCAACAAGTGCATCAGTCAGCGCCAGCACGTCTGCCTCAACGAGTGCATCTGTATCCGCAAGCACGTCCGCATCGACAAGTGCGTCCGTAAGTGCAAGTACATCCGCATCGACGAGTGCATCTGTAAGCGCAAGTACATCGGCCTCAACGAGTGCATCTGTAAGCGCAAGTATATCGGCCTCAACGAGCGCGTCCGTAAGTGCAAGTACATCAGCGTCGACCAGTGCGTCAGTTTCAGCAAGCACATCGGCCTCAACGAGCGCATCAGTAAGCGCAAGTACGTCCGCCTCAACGAGTGCATCTGTGAGTGCAAGTACGTCAGCATCGACGAGTGCATCTGTAAGCGCAAGTACATCGGCCTCAACGAGCGCGTCCGTAAGTGCAAGTACATCAGCGTCTACCAGTGCGTCAGTTTCAGCAAGCACATCGGCCTCAACGAGCGCATCAGTAAGCGCAAGTACGTCTGCATCAACGAGTGCATCTGTGAGTGCAAGCACCTCGGCTTCAACGAGCGCGTCAGTATCTGCAAGTACGTCAGCTTCAACGAGTGCGTCAGTATCTGCAAGTACGTCCGCATCAACGAGCGCGTCTACAAGTGCAAGCACCTCGGCTTCAACGAGCGCTTCCGTAAGTGCAAGTACGTCCGCTTCAACGAGCGCGTCTACAAGTGCAAGCACGTCTGCGTCGACGAGCGCATCTGTATCTGCAAGCACATCAGCGTCTACCAGCGCATCTGTATCTGCAAGTACGTCCGCATCAACGAGTGCGTCAGTAAGTGCAAGTACCTCAGCGTCCACAAGCGCGTCTGTGTCTGCAAGTACATCTGCCTCAACGAGCGCGTCGGTAAGTGCAAGTACCTCCGCATCCACCAGCGCGTCAGTATCAGCAAGTACGTCCGCTTCGACAAGTGCGTCAGTATCAGCAAGTACGTCCGCGTCGACTAGCGCGTCAGTAAGTGCAAGTACATCTGCCTCAACGAGTGCATCAGTTTCAGCAAGCACATCAGCGTCTACCAGCGCATCTGTATCTGCAAGTACGTCCGCATCGACGAGCGCGTCTACAAGTGCAAGCACGTCTGCGTCGACTAGCGCGTCAGTATCAGCAAGTACGTCCGCATCGACGAGCGCGTCTACAAGTGCAAGCACGTCTGCGTCGACTAGCGCGTCAGTATCAGCAAGTACGTCCGCATCGACGAGCGCGTCTACAAGTGCAAGCACGTCTGCGTCGACTAGCGCGTCAGTATCAGCAAGTACGTCCGCATCGACGAGCGCATCTGTATCTGCAAGTACATCTGCCTCAACGAGTGCATCAGTTTCTGCCAGCACGTCAGCATCGACCAGCGCATCCGTAAGTGCAAGTACGTCCGCGTCCACAAGTGCATCAGTTTCAGCAAGTACGTCCGCATCAACCAGTGCATCAGTTTCAGCAAGTACGTCCGCGTCGACGAGTGCGTCCGTAAGCGCAAGTACCTCGGCATCGACGAGTGCCTCAGTAAGTGCAAGCACGTCCGCGTCGACGAGTGCATCAGTGAGTGCAAGTACTTCAGCGTCGACGAGTGCGTCAGTATCTGCAAGTACCTCAGCGTCAACTAGCGCATCTGTGTCAGCAAGCACGTCCGCGTCCACAAGTGCATCCGTGAGCGCAAGCACCTCAGCGTCAACTAGCGCGTCAGTGAGCGCAAGTACGTCAGCATCCACGAGTGCGTCAGTCAGCGCTAGCACGTCTGCGTCAACCAGCGCATCTGTATCAGCAAGTACGTCAGCATCAACCAGTGCATCAGTTTCAGCAAGCACGTCTGCGTCGACTAGAGCGTCAGTATCTGCAAGTGAATCTGCGTCAACCAGTGCGTCAGTATCTGCAAGTACGTCAGCTTCAACGAGCGCGTCCGTAAGTGCAAGTACATCTGCCTCAACGAGTGCATCAGTTTCTGCAAGCACATCAGCGTCTACCAGCGCATCTGTATCTGCCAGCACATCAGCGTCTACCAGCGCATCTGTATCTGCAAGTACGTCAGCTTCAACGAGCGCGTCCGTAAGTGCAAGCACGTCTGCGTCGACTAGAGCGTCAGTATCTGCAAGTGAATCTGCGTCAACCAGTGCGTCAGTATCTGCAAGTACGTCAGCTTCAACGAGCGCGTCCGTAAGTGCAAGTACATCTGCCTCAACGAGTGCATCAGTTTCTGCAAGCACATCAGCGTCTACCAGCGCATCTGTATCTGCCAGCACATCAGCGTCTACCAGCGCATCTGTATCTGCAAGTGAATCTGCGTCAACCAGTGCGTCAGTATCTGCAAGTACGTCCGCATCAACGAGCGCGTCTACAAGTGCAAGCACGTCAGCTTCAACTAGTTCATCTGCGAAAGCGAGTGAATCAGCGTCAATCAGTGCATCAGTATCAGCAAGTACATCCGCTTCCACGAGTGCGTCCGTATCAGCAAGTATGTCTGCTTCCACGAGTGCGTCCGTAAGCGCAAGTACGTCCGCCTCAACGAGTGCATCTGTATCAGCAAGCACATCTGCATCGACCAGTGCTTCAGTGAGCGCCAGCACGTCCGCCTCAACGAGTGCATCTGTATCAGCCAGCACGTCTGCATCGACAAGTGCATCAGTGAGTGCAAGTACGTCCGCGTCTACAAGTGCGTCAGTGAGCGCCAGCACGTCCGCCTCAACGAGTGCATCTGTATCAGCCAGCACGTCTGCATCGACAAGTGCATCAGTGAGTGCAAGTACGTCCGCGTCTACAAGTGCGTCAGTGAGCGCAAGCAAGTCTGCCTCCACGAGCGCTTCAGTATCCGCAAGTATGTCCGCATCAACCAGTGCATCAGTATCAGCAAGTACATCCGCATCCACCAGTGCATCCGCTTCAACGAGCGAATCCACTTCAGTAAGTGCATCTGCTTTAGCGTTGGCAAGTATATCTGCTTCAGTAAGTGCCTCAGAATCTGCCAGCACTTCGGCTAGTCTGTCTGGTTCAGAAAGTGCTTCGATTAGTGATTCTCAGTCAATCAGTGAGTCTACCTCAGTAAGCACCAGCACATCAGTCTTGCATAGTCAGCTGGATCTGGTTCATGAGAAGGAATTCTACTCATTAAGCATTTCTACAAGTGAGTCACTGTCAGCAGCAGTCAGCCTCAGTGAGCTTGTTCGTGTCAGTCAGTCTGTATCGGAAAGCCTGTCTACGAGCCTGTCAGCTAGTCAGAGCACATCTGAAAGCCTGTCCGCTTCAGCAAGACAGTCTGAACTGGATCTGATTTCCAGAGGTCGTCTGCCTCAGACAGGGGAAACGGAGAGCAAGGCTTCCATCCTGGCTTTGGGCTTAGGAGCATTGGGCTTGGCCTTCAAGAGACGTAAAAAGAAAAGCGACTCTGAGGAGTAGCAGTAAATAGAGCCAATCAGTTTATCTTTTAGTCCGTCAAAAGTCCACTCTGTTAGTGAGCTGTGGAAGTGATGGACAAAGTAAGCCTTAAGGAAATAATTTGATTATTTCTGGTGCTTGCTTCCTAAAATCCTAGACTAGAAACTAGTAAAAAGAAACCGAGAGGCAATAGAAACAGGAAGTTTTGACAACTTCCTGTTTTTTTGACAATTTAGTAGAAAAAAGTGTTCTTTATTCTGTAGGAAAGTCTTTGAGAATATAGATTTTTTGGACAATATTTTATATAATATCAAGTATAGAAATGATGTTTTAGAGTTTATGAAATGAAAGAGTAAGGGAAGAAATGAAAACGATTGTTTTGGTTGGGGATCAGGCCTATCAAGAGCAAGTTTCGACTGCAATTAAGTCGATTTTATATTACAATAAAAATGTAAAAATCTATGTTTTCAATCAGGGATTGAGCGACGAATGGTTTCGTGATTTTAATGAGCTGGCTGAGCAGCTGGATAGTGAGTTGGTCAATATCAGCTTGGAGCAAGTGACTATCAGTCCAGAGTGGCTGACTCAGGACCATATCAGCTCAGCAGCCTATGCTCGCTATTTCATTCCGCAGTTTGTGGCAGAGGAGCGCGTCCTTTATCTGGACAGTGATCTGGTGGTCAATAGAGATTTGCAACCTTTATTTGATATTCCTCTGGAAGGTAAGCTTGTGGCAGCGGTTGGAGATGCCGGCGGTTATGGCTTTAACTCTGGCGTTCTGCTAATTGATAATCGAGCTTGGAAAGAAAGGCAGCTGCAGGAGATCTTTATCAAGGAAACGGACCGCATCATGGGCTTGGTCCAGTCTGGCCAGATGGAGGATTTTAACGGCGATCAGACAGTTTTAAATCATGTGCTGGCTCAGGATTGGCTGCCCTTGGATAAGATTTACAATCTGCAGGTAGGCCATGACTTAGTGGCCTTTTACAGCGGCTGGGATGGTCATTTTGAGCTGGCTCAGGAGCCGTTGATTATTCATTATACGACCTACCGTAAGCCTTGGAATTCTGAGATCAGCTATCGCTACCGTCAGCTTTGGTGGGACTTTCAGGCCTTGAGCTTGGCGGAGATTTCAGCCCATCATCGGGGAGAGTTTGAGATGCAAGACCGTTGGGAGAAGGCAGCTCTGAACTGCATGCTCCTGACAGATGTACAGGAGCTGGAGCAGATTGAATTTTTAGCCCAGTCCCTGCCTAGCGTTCATTTTTATATAGCCTGTTACACAGATATGGGAGATTATCTGCGCTCTTTGGATCGCTATGAAAATATCCATCTCTATCCGCAGGTTATTCATGCAGTGCTGGATGAGCTCATTGATAAGTGCCAGGTCTATTTGGATATTCACCATGGAAGCGAGCACTATCAGCTGAGTAGTCGTTTCAAGGCACTTGGCAAGCCGGTTCTGGCTTTTGACAATACTAAGAAAAATGAAAAGGAAGAACTGGTCTATCCCCATGAGCACCCTCAGGAGATGGTGAGAAAGCTGCGCAGTCTGATGAAAAAAGAGAAGCCGCAAGTCTTTCGGGCTGTGGTGCTGGCGGCTAATGCTGCCTATAGTGAGCAGGTCTTAACCACCATTAAGTCCATCGTCTGCCACAATCGCTTTATCAAGTTTTATGTCATCAACAGTGATTTTCCGACAGAGTGGTTTGTCAGCATGCGGAAAAAGCTGGCCAAGCTGGACTGCCAGATTGTCAATGCTCGGGTGGATGGCAGTCATATTAGTCAATATAAGACTAATATCCATTATTCAGTTTTTTTGAGATATTTTACGGCTACTTTTGTACAGGAAGATCAAGCTCTTTATTTGGATTGCGATATTGTAGTAACTCGTGATTTATCGGAAATTTTTGCAGTTGATTTAGGTTCCTATCCGCTTGGAGCGGTAAGAGATCTGGGTGGAGAAGTTTACTTTGGCGAGCAGATTTTTAATTCAGGTGTTTTACTAATTAATGTGAACTACTGGAGAGAAAACGATATTGCAGGTCAATTGATTGAGATGACTGATAACTTACATGATAAAGTTACTCAGGATGACCAAAGTATTCTCAATATGCTCTTTGAAAACCGCTGGCTGGAGCTGCCTTTTGCTTATAACTGCATTACGCTACACACGACCTTTTCGGACTATGAACCTGAAAAAGGTCTCTATCCGCCTGTGATTCACTATCTGACCGAGCGCAAGCCTTGGAAAGAGTATACCCAGTCTATCTATCGTGAGGTCTGGTGGTTCTATCAGGGACTGGATTGGTCGGATATGCAGGAGCCTGTCGGAGCCCTGACTCAAAAGATGGTGGAAGGTGAAAGGGGCTCAAGTCTGTCCTGCCTAGTCTACACCTACTCTTGTGACCTGATGCATATCAACTATCTGATTCAATCCCTGCCTGCCTGTCATTTCTACATCGCTGCACCGGTAGTGGTAGCAGAGCCAATCACGCGTCTGCTCCAGTATCCTAATGTCAGCGTCAGTTCAGATATTGCGGGCATTCCGGCTCTCTTGGAGTCGCTGGAAACCAAGTCTCAGCTGTTGCTGGATATCAATGCTGGTGATGAGGTAGGGGACATTATTGCTCGCTTTAAGTCTGCCGGCAAGCCAGTCTTTGCCTTTGATAGTATAGTCCATGGCCAGCAGGGGCAGGAAGTCTTTCCAGCTGATAATCCTGAAGCCATGGTGCAGGCTATTGAGAAACTAGCCTTGGCCGAGCCTGAGGAGCGGCAGATTTCTGTACTCTCTATTGACCAATCGCTGGATTATCTCTTGGAGAAAGGTGCTTCAGTGGTTCGTTTTGGAGATGGGGAGATGGATTTGATTGCGGGCCGTAGTATCGTCTATCAAGACTTTGATCCAGAGCTGTCATCACGCTTGAGAGAGATTATGTCTATGGAAAGCAATGAGCGTTTGATGATTTGTCTGCCCGATGTCTTTACAGGGCTAGAGCGCTATTCCATCGATGCCCAGAATTTCTGGAGTCTAAATCATTTGCCACATTTTCTTGAGAAATATAAAAATATTTGCCGAGCACCTTGGTACGGATCGACTTTTATTTCCCGGCCTTATATCGACCTGGAAGATAAGACGCCGTCTGCGGGCTATTTTGCAAAGTTAAAGAAGCTATGGCAGGACAAGGACCTCTTGATCGTAGAGGGCTTGACTTCCCGCTCTGGTGTGGGCAATGACCTCTTTGATGGGGCTAAATCCATCAAGCGGATTATCTGTCCTTCGCGCAATGCTTACAGCAAGCTGGAGGCGATTAAGCAGGCTGTTCGAGAGCATGCGGATAATCGTCTGATTTTGACCATGCTGGGTCCGACGGCCAAGGTCTTGGTCTATGATCTGGTTCAGGAAGGTTATCGAGCGCTGGATATTGGGCATATTGACTCAGAGTATGAATGGTTCCAGATGGGAGCTAGCCACAAGGTCAAGCTGTCGCACAAGCATACGGCTGAGCACAACTTTGATCAGGATATTGAGTTTAGAGACGACCAAGCTTATGACAGTCAGATTGTTGCCAATCTGGCTCAGGAATGAAGATTAGAAAAAGAATATGAAAGTTAATATTACCAATCTATACGGTATGTCTGGCCAGAGTACGGCCTTGATTGCCCAGAATGATGTGACCAAGCTAGCCAAGCAGCTGGGCTTCAATGAACTGAGTTTTTATTTTTACGATATTTACAGCGATAGCCAGTCGGAGCTCAGTCGTCGTCTGGACGGTATCATGGCTAGTGTGGGCTATGGCGATGTGGTTATCTATCAGTCGCCGACTTGGAATGGCCGGGAGTTTGACCAGGCCTTTATCAGCAAACTGAAGATTTTGCAGGCTAAGCTGATTACCTTTATCCATGATGTGCCGCCGCTGATGTTCCCGTCAAACTACTATCTGATGCCGGAGTATATCGATATGTACAATCAGTCAGATGTAGTCATCGTTCCTTCTGAGCAGATGCGGGACAAACTTCTGGCAGAGGGGCTGACTGTGGACAAGATTTTGGTCCAGCGCATGTGGGATCATCCCTATGATCTGCCCCTGCACCAGCCTCAGTTTGCACCTAAGCTGTATTTTGCCGGAAGTGTGGAGCGTTTTCCACATCTGATTAATTGGTCTTATGCAACGCCACTGGAGATTTTTTCGCCTGAGGAAGAATCAAATCCAGAGGCCAATGTCAGCTATCGCGGCTGGGTCAGCCGGCCAGAATTGCTCTTGGAGCTGTCCAAGGGCGGTCTGGGTCTGGTCTGGGGTGTTGAGGAAAATCCAGCAGACGAGCCGGAATACTACGGTCTCAATATCTCTCATAAGTCTGCCACTTATCTGGCAGCTGGGATTCCGGTCATCGTCCCTTCTTACCTGTCCAATGCAGAGCTGATCCGCGAGCGCGGTCTGGGCTTTGTTGTAGATAGTCTGGAAGAGGCCAGTCGGATTGTTGAAAATCTGACTGTCGAGGAGTATCAGGCTATGGTCGAGCGGGTTAGAAAGTTTTCTTTCCTGCTCAAGGAAGGTTATTTTAGCAAAAAAGTCTTAGTAGATGCGGTGATGGAAGTCTTATCTTAGAGCCTTTCCAGCCATCGTCATGAGGAGTCAGTGTGAAGTCATTTTTTAAAGCGGTCATTATCAAGAAGTTTCTGTGGACCTTATTTTTCTTATTTATCTATGTCTTGGGAACCAAGCTGACCCTGCCCTTCGTCGATATGAGTAAGGCAGCTGCCATGGACGGAACCTCTACGACCTTGAACTATGCGACAGCCCTGATGGGGGGAAATCTACGCAGTATGTCGCTCTTTTCTGTCGGCCTGTCTCCTTGGATGTCCTCTATGCTGATCTGGCAGATGTTTGCTGTGTCCAAGCGCCTAGGCTTGAGTAAGCTCCCTCTGGAAGTGCAGGAAAGGCGGCGGATGCTGCTGACCTTGGTCATTGCCTTGATTCAGTCCGTAGCGCTGGTCCTAAATCTGCCACTGCAAGAATCAGGTGGGGTGGATATGACTACGATTATGGTCTTAGATACCTTGGTCTTGATGGCTGGGACCTACTTTCTCATCTGGCTGACAGATTTGAATGCTGCCATGGGACTTGGCGGTTCCATCATGATTGTCATGGCCAGCATGATTGCCTACATTCCGCAGGATATTTGGAACTCTATTCAGGAGCTGAAGATTTCTTCTCTGTGGCTGACCTTGATGCTGGTTTTCAGCCTAGTCTTTCTCTATCTGGCTGTTACAGTGGAGCGGTCCAAGTACCGAATTCCAGTCAATAAGATCAATATCCATAACCGTTTCAAGAAATACTCTTATCTGGATATTCGTCTGAATCCTGCTGGTGGCATGCCCATCATGTATGCGATGACCTTGGTCAGCATTCCCCAGTATTTCCTTTTGATTATCCACTTTCTTCAGCCGAACAATCAGCTGATTGAGCAGTGGATAGAAGCGCTGTCTATGGGAAGTCCAGCTTGGTTTATTCTCTATCTGTTGACTATTTTCATTCTGGCACTGGCCTTCGCCTTTATCAATATCAGTGGCGACCAGATTGCTGAGCGGATGCAGAAGAGTGGAGAGTATATTGAAAATGTTTATCCGGGAGGAGCAACCCGCCGGTATATCAATGGTTTGGTGACCTATTTTGCACTAGTGGGGGCTTTCTATCTTATCCTGATTTCTGGCCTACCCATGATAGTGGTGCTTCTGGACATTCGCTATCTGCGGCTCAGTATGATTCCGGGGATTTTTATGATTTTTATCGGGATGGTCTTTTCTATTAAGGACGAGGTGGATGCCTTGACGCTTAATGACCGTTATCGTTCATTGTTGTAGGAGAAACTATGTATTACTTTATTCCTTCGTGGAGTGGCAGTGGGGATCGGGTTTGGCACCGGGATATTGTCCCTTGGTACCGCTCCATGCAACGACTGGAGTTTGATGACTCGATTCATCAGATTCGGATTTTTCAAAGTGAAAATCTGCCAGTCCAGCTGCTTTTGCCAGCCTATATGCCACATGCCCGCTACCTCTTGCATCGGCAGGATATTTTTGAGACGGACTATTACTCGGTCTTTGATGAGATTCAGGGCATCCAGTCTAAAGAATTGCAGGTGTTGCAAATCAAGGATCTGGACTGGGAGCCAGACTGTGAGTTTGTCTATACGCCCTTTCTAATCATGGTCCGCAGGCAGGGACAGCTCTATGCCCATGTCGAGTTTGGAGTAGAAGGCTTTATCAGCTTCATCAAGTTTTTCACGAATGACCAGCTGGACAAGTTTTATATCTTTGATGATCGGGGCTTTGTTTCCAGTATTACCTACTATGAAGAGGGGCAGCCCCTTTATCAGGACTACCTGCAGCCGGATGGTGACTGGCGGATTCGTGAACATCTCAAGCCTGACGATAGTCGGGTAGAGATCAATCCTGCTTACTTACTGGACTTTGATAAGCTGGAGTATGAGCGGATGCCAGACTTAATCTTGGAGAAATTAGGCCACTATATCAAGCGCAATGCAAGAGCTGACAGCCGATTCGTCCTGGCAGCGCATCCCTTATACACTCAAGCCATTTTGCGCTTATTGCCCCAGCAGGTTCAAGTCATTCTCAGCTTTTTCCACGAGCGCAATCATACAGTGGATTGGTCAGCTCTAGAAGCAGATTTGAAGCAGGCAGATTTAGTCTTGACTGATCGTATGGACTTCAAGAAGGCTATTCAGCGCTACCTGCCTGGGCAGGCTCAGAAGGTGCATTACCTGTCGCCTTTTGATACTCGTCTGCAGTTGGGCAAGAGTCAGCGCCGCCGTGAATCCAAGATTTTTTATCAGATTAATCTGGAAGAAGGGCTTAATGACTATGCCATCTTCAAGGTTCTCCACTATGTGGCCAAGCATCCGGATACGGAGCTGACTATCGGTGTTTACAATGCTTGGCAGGAAGGAATCCAAAAGGTGGAGACCAAGGTGCAGGAGGTTATTGATGAATTTCTGAATCAATATGAATTTGTCAAGAACTACCGGCGCAGTGAGCAGGCTGAGAATGCCCTGCTGGAAAATCAGGAGCAGGACCTTCGTTTCACCATTAAGAATATCACGGACGAGCTCAGCTTGATTCAGGAGCTGGATGATACGCGGTTAATCATCGACCTGAGTGAGCAGCCCAATCTCTATACGCAGATTGCTGGGATTTCTGCCGGGATTCCGCAGATTAATCTGGTGGGCTCGGATTATGTGACCCATCTGCAAAATGGCTATATCTTGGACTCTATCTCTGATGTACCGACTGCTGCAGACTATTATTTGGAAGGTTTGAAAAATTGGAACCAGGCCCTGATTTATTCCATTGAAAAAATCCATCATAATACTGGTCTGGAGCTGATTGGCCGGTGGGAGCAGTGGCTCAAGGAGGCTGAGAATGCAAAATAAGCTGAAAATCTTACAGATTGGCTCAAGCGATTGGAGCAAGGAGCTTGCTATTCCGGACAATATGGCCTGGTATTATTTCTTTCCCAACTCCAATCTAGCTATCAAAAAGGTCATGGAGATGGATAAGATTGGCAAGTTTGATGCGATTCTGGTGGACGATTTGCGTCGGATTCCAGATTTGTTTATGATTGAGTCCAAGATTATTCCTTATACAGTTTTCTATGATCAGGAACAGGAAACCCAGGAAGCGGATATTGAGTACTTCCTCAAGCGTCACTGTGCTCAGCCGACGGATATGAGCGATCGAGTTGACCTGCTCCGCAAGCTGTCCAAGGCTCTCTTTTCCGGTCAATATGGGGATAAGATGACCCCGCTTGATATGGTGGTTAGCCCCGGATTTCGGGGCAAGATTTGCTACAATGGCTATGAAAATCTAGAGTTGGAAGGTGACTTTGGTCAGGACTTTCAGTCAATCCTGTCTTGGAAATACAATATTATAGCCAACAAGTTCAATCCAGTTGAACTTTGGCTTGAATATGAAAAGTCAGGCAGCTGTGAGCTGCGGCTGCGCCTCTATAATATCCAGGAAGGCTCGACTGCAGACATTGCTCGCGAGACTGTTTTCGCAGAAGAGGATATGCGGGAATCCATGGTTCTGGACAATGACTTTACTTCCTATCTGGGCGTCAGTTTGGAGGCTAGAGGCGAGGGACGGATTCAGGTCGGCGCTCTGCATCAGCGCTTGACCCGCTATGAGTTTGGTAAGTATGTTCTGGGTGGGAAGATTTTTCGTGATAGCCACCGTCAGGAGATTAATTACTTCTTTTATCCGGGTGATTTGAAGCCGCCTTTGGCTGTTTATTTCTCTGGTTACCGTCGGGCGGAAGGCTTCGAGGGCTTTGGAATGATGCGGAGTTTAGGCTGTCCTTTTCTCTTGTTTTCAGATCCGCGCGTGGATGGCGGTATGTTTTATCTGGGCAGTCAGGAGCTGGAGAGCAGTATTCATAAGATTATCCAAGAGCATTTGGACTTTCTGGGCTTTACCGAGCGGGATCTAATCCTATCAGGTATGTCTATGGGGACCTACGGTGCGGTTTATTACGGCTCAGAGTTTCGTCCGCGGGCTATTGTTTTGTCCAAGCCCTTGGGAAATCTAGGCACTATTGCCCAACGTGGTCGTTTACGCCTGCCTAAGGTCTTTCCGACGGCGTTAGATGTCCTTCACCGTCACACAGGTGGCAAAGATCTGGAGCATGTAGAGGAGCTGAATCGCCGCTACTGGCGTAAGTTTGAGAAGGCTGATTTCAGCCGGACGACCTTTGGTATCGCCTACATGAAGGAAGAAGACTATGATCCGACGGCCTATGAGGACCTGGTAGCGGCTCTTCATCTAACCGAAGCTAAGCTGATTAGCAGAGGTGTCCCTGGTCGGCATAATGATGACTCTACTATAGCTATATCTTGGTTTATGAATTATTATCGAATGATATTGGAAAAGGAATTTGGGAGAAAGAAATGAACATTCAAAAAAGAAAGGGCATTTACTGGGGAGAGCTGAGAGGGGTTTCGGCAGCTGGTAAAATGACTGACTTTACCTATCTATATGGAACTACCCTTATTATTCATTCCCCTTCACATATATTTTTTGAAAATAAACTGATGGCATCCGGCCAGACCATCCATGAATGGTCTTCCAAATGGAACTATCAGCGAGACCGGCAGGTGCCTGCTCTCCCCTTGCTCAAAAAGGGAGCTCGCTATTGCCTGTCTAGAGATATGACCACCTATCCTGAATCCAGCGTCTTTCTGAAAATCATCTTCTTTGACCGCTATGAGAAAGAAATCAGTAATCAAGTGGAGCGCTCGGAGAGTATGATCTTTACCTACCCAAACGAAGCCTATAGCTATAAGGTTCAGCTGCTGAGTGCAGGAGTTGAGTCCTTAGAGTTTCATTGCCTAAACATTGACCAAATCATAGAGGAGTCTGATGATTAAAAATCATTTTCAAATTCAGCGCTTAAAGAAAATCTTAGCCAAAGTCAAGAGCTTTGAGTCAGAAATGGCTGGCCTGTCAGACGCTGAGCTGCGGAAGAAAACTCAGGAATTTAAGGAGAAATTGGCCGCAGGTGAGACTTTAGACGACCTGCTGCCGGAGGCTTATGCTGTGGTGCGGGAAGCGGACAAGCGGGTGCTGGGCATGTTCCCCTACGATGTTCAGGTCATGGGGGCGATTGTTCTCCATGAAGGCAATGTCGCTGAGATGGCTACAGGCGAGGGTAAGACCCTGACGGCTACCATGCCGCTCTATCTCAATGCCCTGTCTGGTCAAGGAGCTATGTTGGTGACCACCAATACCTATCTGGCTCTGCGGGATGCTCAGGAAATGGGGCAGGTCTATCGTTTTCTGGGGCTGACTATTGAGGCTGCGGTGGTAGCAGATGAGACTGAAAATCTGACGCCCAAGCAGAAGCGGCTGATTTACCAGGCGGATATTGTCTATACGACCAATAGTGCCTTGGGCTTTGACTATCTGATTGAGAATCTTGCAGAGAATAAGGATAGCCAATATCTTAGTCCTTTCAACTATGTCATCATAGACGAGATTGACTCCATCCTCTTAGACAGCGCTCAGGTGCCTTTGGTTATCTCTGGTGCTCCTCGGGTTCAGTCAAACTTCTATAGTATCATGGATACCTTCATTACGACTTTGAAAGAAGACGAGGACTACCACTACGATGACGAGAAGAATGAAGTCTGGCTGACATCAAAAGGTATTTTAGCGGCAGAGTCTTTTCTTGACTTGGAGCATCTTTTTTCCAAGGAAAATCAAGAGTTGGTCCGCCATCTCAATCTAGCCTTGCGGGCTCATAAACTCTATAAGAAGGACAAGGACTATGTTGTCCGCCAGGGTGACAAAGAAGCAGAAGTTGTACTTCTGGACCGCGCAACCGGCCGTCTGCTGGAAATGACCCGGCTTCAGGGAGGCCAGCACCAGGCCATTGAGGCCAAGGAGCATGTCAAGCTGACGGAGGAAACGCGGGCCATGGCTTCCATCACCTATCAGAATCTCTTCCGGCTCTTCCGGAAAATCTCTGGTATGACTGGGACTGGCAAGGTGGTTGAGAGCGAATTTATGGAGACTTACTCCATGTCTGTCATCAAGATTCCGACCAACCAGCCAGTTATTCGACAGGATTTGCCAGACCAGCTTTACCAAACCCTGCCAGAAAAAGTCTTTGCTTCTCTGGACGAGGTCAAGCACTACCATGCTCAAGGCAATCCACTCTTGATTTTCACCGGCTCAGTGGAGATGTCAGAGATTTACTCTTCCCTACTGCTGAGAGAAGGCATCGCCCACAATCTGCTCAATGCCAACAATGCGGCGCGTGAGGCGCAGATCATCGCAGAGTCTGGGCAGAAAGGTGCTGTGACGGTGGCTACATCCATGGCCGGCCGCGGTACGGATATAAAGTTGGGACCGGGTGTCGCTGATTTGGGTGGTCTCGTGGTGATTGGTACTGAGCGGATGGAGAACCAGCGGATTGACCTACAGATTCGTGGCCGTTCAGGCCGCCAAGGTGATCCGGGGATTAGTAAGTTTTTCATCTCGCTAGAGGATGATCTGCTCAGGAAGTGGGGGCCAGATTGGCTCAAGAAGTTCTATAAGGACTACTCAACTGAAGAAGTTCAGCAGCATCCAGTCCACCTGGGACAGCGCCGCTTTAGACGCTTAGTAGCTAAGGCCCAGAGAGCGAGCGAAAGCAGTGCCAAGATGTCCCGTCGGATGACGCTGGAATATGCCCAGTGTATGAAGATTCAGCGGGAGATTACCTATGCTGAGCGCAATCGCTTGATTCAAGCTGAAGAGCGGATTGATGAAGAAATCAGCCGTGTCCTCAGTCAGGTCATTCATCAGGCGGCCTATGAGCAGTCCTATGAGACGCGAGCTGACCTCTATCGCTTTATTTTAGACCATTTCAGCTATCATGCTGAGCGTATTCCTTATGATTTCGATATTTATTCGCCGGAGAAAATTGCAGAGCTCTTGCAGGATATTGCCGAGCAGGAATTGCAGGCAAAGAAAGACTATCTCAAGTCTGACAAGCTCTTTACCCATTTTCAACGGGTGTCCGTTCTCAAGGCTATTGATGAGAACTGGGTCGAGCAGGTGGACTATCTGCAGCAGCTCAAGACAGCCTTGAGCGGTCAGCATTTCTCTATGAAAAACCCTCTGGTAGAATACTACCAGGAGGCTTACGATGGCTTTGAATATATGAAGGAGCGCATGAAACAGCAGATTGTCAAGAATCTTTTGATGAGTGAATTGGCACTCAACCCTAAAGGAGAAGTCATCATGTACTTCCCGTAAGACGAGGAGAATATGACAGTATATAACATCAACTTAGGCATCGGCTGGGCCAGCAGCGGTGTAGAATACGCCCAAGCTTATCGGGCCCAGCTTCTGCGCAGAATCCAGCAGCCGGCTAAGTTTATCTTTATGGATATGATTTTAGCGGATAATATTCAGCATCTGACGGAAAATATTGGTTTTCTGGATGAGGAAGTTATCTGGCTTTATAATTACTTTACTGATATCAAGATTGCACCGACGACGGTGACGCTGGATCAGGTGTTGGCTCAAGTCGCAGGTCAGCCGGAGCGCTCGGAGAGAGAGGGCAAGATTGTCCGTTATTTCTATCCGCAGGATGATCAGTTTATCACTTGCTATCTGCGACAGGAAGATCAGGACTTTGTGGAGCATGTGGAGTATGTCTCGCGGGGGAGATTGATTCGCAAGGATTATTTCTCCTATGTCCGCTATGCCAGCGAGTACTTTGCACCCCACAATGACGCTGCAACCCTCTACCAGCGCCGTTTCTACCATGAAGACGGCAGTGTTGCCTATGACATGCTGATAGAGGATGGTCAAGAAGAGCTCTATCGTTTTCCAGACCGGATTTTCTATTCCAAGGCTGAGCTGGTTCGTTATTTTCTCCAGTGTTTGCAGCTGCAGGCGGATGATGTGGTCATCTTGGATAGGGAGACAGGGATTGGTCAGGTTGTCTTTGAAGAGAGCCAGAAGGCTAAGCTGGGAGTAGTGGTCCATGCGGAGCATTTCAGTGAAAATGCCAGTAGCGACGACTACATTCTCTGGAACAATTTCTATGACTACCAGTTTACCAATGCAGACAAGGTGGACTTCTTCATCGTGGCAACAGAGGCTCAGAAAAGGATTCTAGAGCAGCAGTTCCAGCATTACTCGGACAAGCAGCCCAAGATTGTTACCATACCGGTAGGGAGCCTGGACCAGCTGACTTATCCCAAAGAGCCTCGCAAGCCTTTCTCTATGATCACGGCTTCGCGTCTCGCTACGGAAAAACATATTGATTGGCTAGTGGCAGCAACTGTCCAAGCCCATGCCCAGTTGCCTGAGCTGACTCTGGATATTTACGGTAAGGGGGGCGAAGAGGACAAGCTGCGTCGCAAGATTGAGGAAGCAGGAGCTCAGGACTATATTCGGCTCAAAGGGCACGCAGATTTGAGTCAGATTTATGCAGGCTATGAGCTTTATCTGACAGCTTCAACCAGTGAAGGCTTTGGTTTGACTCTCATGGAAGCGGTCGGATCAGGTCTGCCTCTCATCGGCTTTGATGTCCGCTATGGCAATCAGACTTTTATCGATGATGGTAAAAATGGCTATCTGCTGCCGGTCAGTTCCAATCAGGTCGAGGACCAGATTATTGCTGCTTTTGTGGAGAAAATAATAGCTCTCTTTAGCCAAGGACGCCAGCAGGAGATGAGCCAACACTCTTATCAAGTGGCCGAGAATTATTTGACCAGCCGGGTTGAAGCGGCTTGGTCCCAGCTTTTAAAGGAGGTCAGAGATGATTCAGCTCTTTGATTATTACAATCAGGAAACACAGGATCTGCATGATTCCCTCCTTGCAGCTGGCTATGACTGTCCGACCATTGTCATTGAGGCCAATGGCTTTCTGCCGGACGACATGATTTCCCCCTATACTTATTTTTTAGGGGATGAAGAGGGAGCAGACCACCCGCTCTTTTTCAATCAAGTACCAGTGCCACCTTTCTGGGAAATCACAGGCGATTATCAGGCGGCGCGTGTCAGTGACATGGGAGAAGAAAGAGCACGGATTCACTATGCAAGTCAGGCCAAGGGTCGCTTGGTCAAACAGGTGGATTGGCTGGATAAAAAAGGCCAGCGGCGACTGAGTGAGCGCTATAATAAGCAAGGCCGCTGCTTTGCCAAAACAGCCTATAAATCAGGCCAGGAGGCTTTCAACACAACCTACTATAGCACAGACGGTCAGGAGCGCATCGTGGAAAATCATGCCACTGGTGACATCATCCTGACTCTGGACCAAGAGCCGATGCGGATGTTCAAAAGCCGAGTGGATTTTATCCGTTTCTTTTTAGAGCGGCTAGACTTTGACTTGGATCACATTCTCTTTAATTCGCTGGCTTATTCTTTCCTGGTTTCCCACAGCTTGACAGGCCGAGCTGGGCAGGATATTCTTTTCTGGCAGGAACCTCTGTATGACGAGCTTCCGGGCAATATGCAGCTGATTCTGGAAAATAGCCAGCTGCGGACGCAGACCATTGTCATTCCAGATTTAGCAACTTATGAAAAGGCCAAGAGTCTGGCAGCGACTGACCAGCAGCAGAAGTTCCTGCATCTGGGCTATCATTATGACTTCAAGCGGGACAACTACCTACGAAAAGATGCCTTAATCTTGACCCATTCGGATCAGATTGAAGGCTTAGAGACCTTGGTTCAGTCCCTACCACAGCTAGTCTTTCGCATTGCTGCCCTTACGGAAATGTCACCTAAACTCTTGTCTATGCTGTCCTATAAAAATGTCGTCCTTTATCAAAATGCCAGTCTCAAGCAGATCGAGCAGCTCTACTTGGAATCGGACATTTATCTGGACATCAATCACGGAGGTCAGGTCCTGCAGGCAGTTCGCAAGGCTTTTGAGAACAATCTCTTGATTCTAGGCTTTGAGCAGACCCTGCATGACAGGCACTACATTGCCCAACAGCATATTTTCGACAGCAGCCAGCCAGCTCAACTGGCATCAACTTTGGAAGAAGCCTTATCTGGTGTTGAGCAGATGCGGTCAGCCTTGCAAGCTCAAGGTCGACATGCCAACGATGTGCCAGTCAGTCTTTATCAGGAGACTCTCCAAAGCTTGTTAGGAGGTCAGCATGGCTAAAAAAGATTTATTTTATAAGGATATTGAGGGACGGTTAGATGAGCTCAAGCAAGCCAAGCCCAAGAAAGAAAAGGCCAGCTTGGGAGAAAATCTCAACAAGGCCTTTGTCATCGCCTTGGGCATGATGATCTTGATTGGCTTGATTTTTACATTGATTGGAGCCTTGAGGAAATAAAATGCAAACAATATTGATTACATTTACCATTGTAGTAGCCCTTATCTTGATTTTGCTGGTTAGTCTGCTTCCTAGAGAAAACCAGCAATTTTATAGAGAAACTAATACATCGATTGGCAAGTCAGGCTACTGGGAAACCCACCTCGCAAAGAAAATCCTCGTTCTTTTGGCAAGCGTTGCCTTGATTATTCTCATGATTTTTTTTATGATTCAATCCCTCTAGCATCTGTTTAGGAAGTTACTCAGACGACTGCTAAATAAGAAAGACCCTCTATTGCAGACAATAGAGGGAATTTTTATAAGCAAATTTTGGATGTAAAGGTTTTAATTTCTGAAAGCACCTTGATATTTTTCTGAAAAGGAGTAAACTGGATATATAAGTGATGGAGGTTTGGTATGAAATTATACGTTCAGTTGATGATTATTTTTATGATTTCCCTCGTTGGAGAAGGGATTTCAAGTGTTTTCCACCTGCCTGTTCCGGGCAGTATCATAGGTCTGGTTTTGCTGTTTTTGGCTCTGCAGTTCAAGCTCCTACGCCTGCGTCATATCAGCATGGTTGGCAATTTTCTTTTGGCAAATATGACCATTCTTTTTCTTACTCCTGCAGTTGGTATCATGGATAAATTTCAGGTCATCGCACCTTATCTGTTGCCGATTATTTTGATTGTTTTAGGAGCGATTGTGCTCAATGTCTGCGTGATTGCAGTTGTGGTGCAGCTGATTAAGACTCGTTTTGAAGGAGATTATGAGGAAGGAGACGCCAGCAATGTCTGATTTATGGAGCAACCCTCTCTTTGGCCTTGCCTTGTCAATCTTGGCCTATCTGTTCGGTCTATTGATTTTTCGAAGATTTCCTCATCCCTTGACAACTCCTTTGCTGATTGCAGCAGTTTTGGTTATTGCTTTTTTGAAATTAACCGGTATTTCCTACAAGGATTACTATGTCGGCGGCTCCTATTTAAACAATCTTATTGTGCCATCTACGGTTGCTTTGGGGATTCCGCTTTACAAGACTTTTCATTTGATGAAGCACCATGCACGCAGTATTTTGATTGGGACCTTTGCGGCGGTTGTAGTCAATACCAGCTTCACTGCTTTACTGGCTAAGTTTTTCGGAATGGATTTCTTTCTGGCTGTTTCTCTTTTTCCGAAATCTGTCACAACGGCCATGGCTGTCGGTATCACAGACAAGCTGCAAGGTCTTGCTACAGTTACCTTAGTGGTGGTGGTTGCGACGGGCATTCTGACCAGTGTGTTAGGACCAACGCTTCTTAAGCTCTTAAAAATCACAGACCCGGTAGCTATTGGTCTTGCTTTAGGTGGAACCGGCCATGCGGTAGGAACGGGAACCGCCTTTAAATACGGCCAGGTCGCAGGAGCTATGGCAGGACTTGCGATTGGCGTGACCGGCCTCATGTACGTTCTGGTCAGCCCCATCGTGGCAGCGATTATTCTGAAGTAAAAATAAACAAGGTTGAAACGTTTTGTTTCAACCTTGTTTTGCTTATTGCAGATTTAGTTTGTTTTTTACAATGGTATGGATTGTAAAATAGAAACCGAAAATTTTGACCAGTTCAAAGACGATTCGGATAATAAGAAAGGCATCTAGCATCATTTCAAAATCCGTATCGGAGTGACTATAATCGTATGGAGAAAATAGGCCGTACGGATTTAAGAAACTAGGTAAGAAGATTGACAGGACTGCCAGAACAGTCCAAATCAAAAATCCAAAGAGCACAGCCATCATAATCCGATTCTTCTTGAAAAGCTGTCCGACTGAGATTGCTAGATAAAAGAAGAGGATACCAGAAAGGATTTGAAGGAGATTAAGGAAGCCGTATTTGAGAATCCATAGCCAGAAATTTTGTATTCCGTCTATAAATTTAAAAATCTCATTAAATGAATAGCCTGTAATAGGGAGGGCAATGCCAAAAATGACAAGGCCGCTAATAAACATGGTTAGCATACACAAGAGGGTCCAAACAAATGCGGAAAGAAGTTTAGACAGAAGAATCTGATGCGGCGTAACCGGCAAGGTCCAAGTCAGGTAGCCTTCTCGCCCAAAGACATTTTTATAAAATCGACGGATGATAATGATGGTATTGGACAGAAAGACAGCGCAGGATGCAGAAAAAAGCAAGAGGAAGAGTAGGTATAAAGTGAAAATAACACCACTAGTAGCCATTGGGTAGTCACTATAGCGTTCCATGACCTCAGGTCTCAAGCTGCTTCCAGTTATAAATCCCATCAAGATAGAGAGAGACAGAAGAATGGCAAAGGTGATACAATACCATTTGTAATTAGACTTAAAGTCGTATTTAAACAGTTTTCCAAACATATAATGAAGACCTCCTAATAAAAGCGAAACTGGTTGCGGAAGAGATTATCAATGGATTGATTGTACTGTTGACGCAGCTGATTAGCATTTTCATGCAAAAAGATCTGACCTTGGTTAATCAGGATTACTTCATCCAAGATAGGCTCAATATCTGCAATCAAGTGGGTGGAAATGATGACAGAAGACTGAGGTGTGCGATTTTGGATGATGGTCTGCAGGATATAGTCACGAGCGGCCGGATCAACACCGCCGATAGGCTCGTCTAGGATATACAGTTCCGCATGGCGGCTCATGACCAAAATGAGCTGCATTTTTTCCTTGTTTCCTTTTGAAAGGCTTCCGATGCGCGCTTGAGGATCGATATGAAGATCCTTTAGAAGCTGCATGGCTTTCGTGCTGTCAAAATTATCATAAAAATCTTGAAAATATTTTACAGCTTCGATTACTTTGGAGCTGTCGCTCAGATAAGTCGTATCTGGCAGATAGGAAACGATTCTTTTGGTATCAGGAGAAGGTTTGACGCCTTTGAGATAAATATGACCAGAGGTCGGCTGCAAGAGACCATTGATAAGCTTGATAATAGTTGTCTTGCCGCTTCCATTAGGACCTAGAAGTCCGATAATTCTGCCAGGTTGGATGTTTAAGCTCACATCATACAGGGCGGGTGCGTCGCCATAATTTTTATGGACATGGTCAAGATAGACCAGAGGATACTGATTCATACATGTCTCCTTTGTTTTCTTCAATTTACAATTATTATACCTTTTCCTTAGGAAAATGGCAAAGAAAGCTGGAAAGGGTGAATGGAATCTTTCTGTTCAGTCAAACTCCTATTTCCCTCATTCAGTGAATTGCGGTATAATAGTTATAAGAAGAAGCAAAGCATGTTCAAGGAGAAAAATGTGGTGATACAACTTGATACCAAGACTGTTTACAGTTTTATGGATAGCTTGATACCGATAAAGAAATATGTGCAGAAAGCCAAGGAGTTAGGATACAGTCATCTGGGCATGATGGATGTGGACAATCTCTATGGAGCCTATCATTTCTTAGAGGAAGCCGAATCTGCGGGACTGCAGCCACTTTTAGGCTTGGAGCTGAGTCTGATCAAGGCAGAGCAGGAGCTTCATCTCCGTCTGCTGGCCTTAGACAGTCAGGGCTATCGCAATCTGATGAAAGTCTCGACTCTCAAGATGATGGGACAAAAAAACTGGGAGGATTTCCAGCATCTCTTTAAGGGCTTGGCTGTGATTGTTCCTGCTTTTGACGGAGTAGCAGATCTGGATTTGGGGTTGGATTTTTATGTTGGAGTCTTTCCAGCAACGCCCAAGCAGGAGTTTGGTCGGCCAACCCTGCCCCTGCATACCGTCCGATATTTTGACACGGGGGATTTGGAAACCTTGCAGATGCTCCGGGCTATTCGAGAAAATGCCAGCCTGCGGGAGATTGGCAGCCTTCCCAATCATGAGTTTTTGCTGGCACCAGATGCTCTGGCAGGAGCTTTTAAGGAAACTTTCCCAGAGAGTCTGGCTAATCTTGAGAAGCTAGTCCGTCATGTTCACTATGATATCAATAGGGAGCTGAAACTGCCCCGCTTTAATCGGGAGCGACCAGCCGTGGAAGAGTTGCGGGAGCGCTCCGAAGCTGGCTTAAAAAAACGCGGTTTAACAGGTAAACTTTATCAGGAACGGCTGGACCAGGAGCTGGCTGTCATTCATCAGATGGGCTTTGATGATTATTTTCTCATTGTCTGGGATTTGCTGCGCTTTGGTCGCAGTCAGGGCTACTATATGGGTATGGGTCGAGGATCTGCTGTCGGCAGTCTGGTGGCCTATGCTTTGGAGATTACTGGGATTGACCCAGTCAAGAACAACCTGCTCTTTGAACGCTTTCTAAATCTAGAGCGCTATACCATGCCCGATATTGATATCGATATTCCTGATGTTTACCGGCCAGAGTTTATCCGCTATGTTCGTGACCGCTATGGTAGTATGCATGCGGCTCAGATTGTGACCTACTCGACCTTCGGAGCCAAGCAGGCCATTCGCGATGTCTTCAAGCGTTTTGGTCTGCCAGAGTATGAGCTGACCAATATCACAAAGAAAATCCGTTTTGGAGATAGTCTGACCTCTGCTTATGAGAAAAACATGGCCTTTCGTCAGATTATCAATAGTAAGCTGGAATATCAAAAAGCCTTTGATATTGCTAAAAAGATCGAAGGTCATCCCCGTCAGACTTCTATCCACGCAGCCGGCGTTGTGATGAGTGACAATGACCTGACAGACCAGATACCGCTCAAATACGGTGAGGACATGTATATCACTCAGTATGATGCCCACGGTGTGGAGAGCAACGGTCTGCTCAAGATGGATTTTCTGGGCTTGCGCAATCTGACCTTTGTTCAGCGGATGAAAGAAGCAACCCTGAAAAAATATGAGGTAGATATTGAGATTGCAGAGATTGACTTGGAGGATGTAGAAACTCTGAAACTCTTTGCAGCCGGACAGACCAAGGGGATTTTCCAGTTTGAGCAGCCGGGTGCTATTAGTCTGCTCAAGCGGGTTCAGCCAGTTTGCTTTGAGGAAGTAGTGGCCACAACCTCTCTCAATCGTCCTGGAGCCAGTGATTACATTGACAATTTTGTCAAGAGAAAACATGGACTAGAGCAGGTGGAGTTGATTGATGACAGTTTGGCTGATATTTTAGCTCCGACTTATGGTATCATGCTCTACCAAGAGCAGGTTATGCAGGTAGCCCAGCGCTTTGGTGGCTTTAGTCTGGGGAAAGCCGATATTTTGCGGCGGGCCATGGGCAAGAAAAGTGCTGCTGAAATGCACCGCATGCAGGAGGACTTTGTCGCAGGTGCTCTCAAGCTAGGTCACTCGGAAACCAAAGCCAAGGAAGTCTTTGCTATTATGGAGAAGTTTGCTGGTTATGGCTTCAACCGCAGCCACGCCTATGCCTACTCAGCTCTGGCCTTTCAGTTGGCTTACTTCAAGGCTCACTATCCAGATGTTTTCTTTGATGTCATGCTCAATTATTCTAGCAGCGACTATATCACTGATGCCCTGAGTTTTGACTTTGAAACAGCGCCCCTCAGCATCAATAATATTCCCTACCATGATAAGTTTCAGGATAAAAAGATTTTTTTGGGTCTGAAAAATATCAAAGGCCTGCCTAGGGATTTGGCTTACTGGATTATCGAAGAGCGACAAAATGCTGCCTTTACTGGGGTGGAAGACTTTATTCTGCGCCTGCCTAAGAATTACCATAAGATTCCGCTGCTGACTCCTCTGATCCAGCTGGGGCTCTTTGACAGTTTTGAGAAAAATCGCCAAAAAATTCTAGCCAATCTGCCTAATTTATTTGTATTTGCGGATGAGCTGGGCAGTCTCTTTGCGGATACGACCTATTCTTGGACAGAGGCTCAGGATTTTAGCGATGCTGAAAAGTTTGAGCTGGAACAGAGCATTATCGGTGTGGGGCTTAGCGATCATCCCTTGGTTAAACTGGCTAAAGAAGCGGACCAGACCTTTAGCTGGATTAGTGATTTGACGGAAAATAGCAGAGCTAGGATTCTGGCTGAAGTCCAGTCTATTAAGACTATCCGGACTAAAAAGGGCGAGAATATGGCCTTCTTGCAGGTTTCAGATACGAAGAAAAAACTGGATGTTACCCTCTTTCCTGATACCTATCGCCAGCTAGGTGAACGCATTAAGGAGAAGGGGATTTACTATTTGACCGGCAAGGTACAGGAGCGGGATGGACGCTTACAGTTGGTCTTGGCAGACATAGAGGAGGCCAAGACTGAACGCTTCTGGATAAAACTTGCGGGCCATGAACATGATCGGGAAATATCTCAGATTTTGCAGAAATACCCCGGCAATATTCCGGTTGTCCTGCGCTATGAAGATGAGAAGCGAACCATATCTGCACCGCATTTTCGAGTGGAGAAATCGGAGCAGCTGCAAGAGGAATTGAAGAATTATACTATGAAAACGATTTTTCGTTAAAAAATATGGAAAATAAGAGAATTTTCATGATGATTGTGGTATAATCTATAAGAATGTTAAAAAGAAAAAGGAGCAAAAAGCGAAATGAAACGTATTGCTGTTTTGACTAGTGGTGGTGATGCCCCTGGTATGAATGCTGCCATCCGTGCGGTTGTTCGTAAAGCAATTTCCGAAGGAATGGAAGTTTACGGTATTTATGATGGTTACGCTGGAATGGTAGCTGGCGAGATTTACCCACTTGATGCGACATCAGTTGGTGACATTATTTCTCGCGGTGGAACTTTCCTTCACTCTGCTCGTTACCCTGAGTTTGCCCAAGTTGAAGGACAACTGAAAGGGATTGAGCAACTTAAAAAACATGGAATCGAAGGTGTCGTTGTTATCGGTGGTGATGGATCTTACCACGGTGCGATGCGCTTGACAGAGCATGGCTTTCCAGCTGTCGGTGTTCCAGGAACCATTGATAATGATATCGTCGGAACAGACTTCACTATCGGTTTTGATACTGCTGTTACTACAGCTATGGATGCGATTGACAAGATTCGGGATACCTCATCCAGTCACCGCCGTACTTTCGTTATCGAAGTAATGGGCCGTAATGCTGGTGATATTGCTCTTTGGGCAGGTATTGCATCTGGTGCGGATGAAATCATCGTTCCTGAAGAAGGTTTCAAGATCGAAGAAGTTGTTGAAAGCATTAAGAGTGGTTATGCTAAGGGTAAGAAGCACAACATCATCGTCTTGGCTGAGGGTGTCATGTCAGCGGATGAATTTGCTGAAAAGCTGAAAGAAGCTGGAGATATGAGCGATTTGCGTGTCACAGAGCTCGGACATATCCAGCGTGGAGGCTCACCGACTGCGCGTGACCGTGTTCTTGCATCTCGTATGGGAGCACATGCTGTTAAACTGCTTAAAAAAGGTATCGGCGGAGTTGCTGTTGGAATCCGCAATGAGCAGATGGTTGAAAGCCCAATCCTGGGAACTGCTGAAGAAGGAGCACTCTTTAGCTTGACTGCTGAAGGAAAGATTGTCGTCAATAATCCGCACAAGGCTGATCTGGACTTGGCTGATTTGAACCGCAGCATCAATATTTAATTATTATTTGTTATTCAGGCCAAGAGGCCAAATAGAAGAAGGAGTTTCATACAATCATGAATAAACGTGTAAAAATCGTTGCAACATTAGGTCCTGCGGTAGAAATCCGCGGTGGTAAAAAATTCGGTGATGACGGATATTGGGGAGAAAAGCTGGATGTTGAAGCATCAGCTCAAAACATTGCTAAGCTGATTGAAGCTGGCGCAAACACATTCCGTTTCAACTTCTCACACGGTGACCATGCTGAGCAAGGAGAGCGCATGGCAACTGTTAAGCGTGCAGAAGAAATTGCCGGCCAAAAAGTTGGTTTCCTTCTTGATACAAAAGGACCAGAAATTCGTACAGAATTGTTCGAAGGCGATGCAAAAGAGTATTCATACAAGACTGGTGAAAAAATCCGTGTTGCTACTAAGCAAGGTATCAAATCTACTCGTGAAGTAATTGCTTTGAACGTTGCTGGCGGATTGGACATCTACGATGATGTTGAAGTTGGCCGTCAAGTATTGGTTGACGATGGTAAACTTGGTCTTCGTGTTATCGCTAAAGACGATGCTACTCGTGAATTTGAAGTAGAAGTTGAAAACGACGGCATCATTGCTAAGCAAAAAGGTGTGAACATCCCTAACACTAAGATTCCTTTCCCAGCACTTGCTGAGCGTGATAATGACGATATCCGCTTTGGTCTTGAGCAAGGAATCAACTTCATCGCGATTTCATTTGTACGTACTGCAAAAGACGTCAACGAAGTTCGTGCAATCTGTGAAGAAACTGGCAATGGCCATGTTCAATTGTTCGCGAAAATCGAAAACCAACAAGGTATCGATAACTTGGACGAAATCATTGAAGCTGCTGACGGTATCATGATTGCCCGTGGTGATATGGGTATCGAAGTACCATTCGAAATGGTTCCAGTTTACCAAAAAATGATCATCACTAAGGTAAATGCAGCTGGTAAAGTGGTTATCACAGCAACTAACATGCTTGAAACCATGACAGAAAAACCACGTGCAACTCGTTCAGAAGTATCAGACGTATTTAACGCTGTTATCGACGGAACTGACGCAACTATGCTTTCAGGCGAGTCTGCAAATGGTAAATACCCACTTGAGTCAGTAACAACAATGGCTACTATCG
>ERZ772927.64-NODE-64-length-87168-cov-4.75291_pt1 | contig 87168 bp, 81 predicted proteins | sample MGYA00512115_ERZ772927 | MGnify/ENA primary metagenome ERZ772927 (study PRJEB29015, sample SAMEA2737924) | human oral metagenome | biome: human oral; feature: human-associated habitat; material: dental | place: China | collected 2013 ... | reverse complement strand
AAGAGCTTGGTAGGGTAGGGTTATAGTTCCCTAACAATTTAGATATTGGTATAATAGGCATATGCGGCGAATGCTTATAAAACAGGTTATAGTTCCCTAACAATTTAGATATTGGTATAATATCAATTCTGATGGTTGTGTATGGCGAGGGGTTATAGTTCCCTAACAATTTAGATATTGGTATAATTGAGCTGTGCTTGCATGAAAGTCAAATCTTGTTATAGTTCCCTAACAATTTAGATATTGGTATAATACTTCCTCAAATCCTCCTCTGTTACGAGGGGGATTTTTGGTTAGAAAAATGCTAGTTGGCCGACAGGAACGGCCTTTTCCTGAGTAGTTTTTTCACCAACGATAACGTGCATGTGCGTGAATTGATGTTCGGTCAGATACAGTAATCGCACTGATCCGCTGTCTGGTGCATGACGTTTAACGCGCATCATGTGCTTTTCAGCAACGTCACGATTCGGACACAATCGCGTATAAACGCTGTATTGCAACATGTCAAATCCGTCATCCAGCAAGAACTTGCGGAACTGTGTGGCGGCTCTACGCTCAGCTTTAGTATTGGTCGGCAAATCAAAGAATACTGCGACCCTCATAATTTTATATGACATCCCTTCCCTGTTAGGAGGCGATTTTTGGCAAAAGAAGCTTACTCGCCTCCTTTGCCTCGATACATTCGATAAAGCTTTCAACCGTCCGCTCAACCGCATGTTTTATAGTAAACTTCTTACCATTCATTATAACATAATAATTTAATATGTCAATAATAAGTTGGCGATCGTGCTTGGTGAGGCTGGTGTCGCGGTCGCCGACATGAAGTGGCGCAACTTTTTCTAAGATGTATAAATCAACAGCAGCCCGGTACGGCTCAATCAAGTCGTCGGCTAGGTTAAAGCTGTTGAGCTCGTTGTGGTGAAAAATCCCCTGTGAAGCGACTAGCCCGCGCGCGGCGATATGCCGAGCTATATGACTGCGAACCATCGCGTAGCCATAATTGAGCGCGGCATTATGCCAAATCGGCTTACGGCGCGTGGCATCGTCTAGTAGCTGGTCAAAATATATGCGAGCAGCGATCGACTCACGATTGCTAGTGTCGCCTGATTTAACGTCGTTAATATGGGTGCGTAAGGCGGCATCGTCTAGTCCGACAGATTGCAAAACATCGGCTTGGTTGGTAATTTTGCTGATAATAATTTGCTGCCACAATTGCTTTTTGAGCGGCTGACTCATGGCGAGTTGTTGGCGTGAAACTTTGGCTTGACGTGAATGTTGCGAATACGGCAGAAGTACGCTGGCTGGTAAGTGCTTTTCGTCGCATATTATAGTCGTCGTGCCCTTGGTTGCTAGTGCTGTGAGCAAGTTTGTGGTTGCGGTAATGCAATAGCCGTCCAGAATGAGCGAGTCGATATCTTCAATCGGTAAAGTTGCCTCGACATCTTGCGTAATTACTAGCTGGTTATCACGCAAACTCAGCCTGGCAGGATTTTCGATAGCTACAACGCGCCAGGCCATTTATAACCACCTGTAATTGTCGCCGAGGACGGAGATGTCGTAGCGCTCGATAGCCTGAGCATTTTTACCATAGACTTGTACAAAAGTATTTTGATTTTTTCCTGGTGCATAGTTTGGTAATAGCTGCATAGCTCCATTGGCTACATTGTACTTTACATAGTACCCCTCTCGTATCTCATTTTTAAGGTAAATTCTTACATAATCATTCGGATACAACGAGCAAACCTTAATGAATGTTTCATCTATATCAGTGAACCCTTTTGGTGCTGGTAAGATCTTTGTTGGCGTGGGCTTATTTTTACCAACTTGATGGGCGTAAACTGGCACGAAGAAGTGCTCAATTTTTCCTTTCTTGTTTGGTTTTTGATATACGTCAAGTCGCACCATAGACCCGTTATTAACAAATGCTTTACCGTTGTTGATATAAAAGCCACTTGGTTGCGTTGAGTATACTTTGACAGTCGATACTGGCGACAGTTGGTTGCCGTTTTTGTCGAATGTTTTGTCGTTTTTATAAATAGGTTCAGCGAAAGCTTTATCAGGGTTATCACCGTAAGTATCTAGTCTCTTGAGCAATTTATCGTACAGCCACTTATCGGATTCTTTAAGTGCAGAGTTTTCGACGTCTTTTCGCTTAATTTTGCTTAATGGCATTCGTACGGTTCGCTGATCGCCATCTTTAACCTTTGGTGAGCGAATAGTCTCCTTGTGCGCTTGAGCAGTAGCTTTGCGGCGTGGCATGCGCGAAACGAAAATTGGCTTTATGCTCAAGCGGAAATCGTCATCATAATTTTCAAGTCCGCGTAATTCGTTTTGTAGTGTTGCAATGTCAGTGTTGAGAGTGCGTTTCATAACTTCCTTGCCAAAGTTATCCCATGGTTGAGGGAAATGTTTAGATGACAATACGAGGATGGTGGCTTTACGTCGCTGTGCTTTGTCGAACTCGTCTTCATCGGTGATTTCGCCAGTGAGCTTGTCGGTTTTTTCTTCCATTGTTTTGGTCGCCGCGAGCAGTGCTTTGATTTCGTGGCGTTTGGCGTACAAGTTAGCTTGCATGACAATCTTCTGATCGATTGCCGCCACAACTGCCGCATCCTTGGCGTGATGTAGCACATCTTCGGCGCGATCTTTGGCTAATCCCCAGCGTTTACGCAAATATGCCGTTGTTGTGCCATTCGGCGCGATGACGCGCTGTTTTTCTTCACCTTCGGCAAAGTCGACATTCTGGCGCAAATAATTTTGGATAAATCGAGTGATGTATCGAGTGTCATTCAGCGCACGCACATTCCAACTGTCGTTTTTGTAATCTTGAAGCAATAGATTTTGCTTCTTTTTCATGGCGTAGCCGTTGTATTTGTAGTTGATGGCGTTTGCGGCTTTGTCAGACGTTTTGACGTCGCGTGTTTTGTATATTGATTCTACTCTAGCCGCAAACTCTTTCCAACGTTTTTCATCTGCACCAAAATATTCAAATGGCGTTTGATTGCCTTTCTTCTGATTTTCCTCAGTTAACACCAGAACTTTGTTCGTCATTCCGTCATTGTTGGAACGTGAAAACGGTACGATATGGTCAACCTGATAGGCATTATCGTCATGTAGCATCGTCTCAAAATCGATAGGTTTTCCAGAATATAGACAGACACCGTTTTGCTCGCGATAGAGCTTGACTTTAATAATCTGCTGGCCAGTTGGAGTGACGACGCCGTTCTCATTTAGCGTCTGAATAATACTTTGGTTACGTGCCTTATTTTCCTTATTTTCATTTTCAATCGCCTTGCGATCTTTGAAGTCTTTCGCCAAATCGCGAGCGGTTTCGACTTTGATGAAATATGGCTTACCATATTTGCGTTCAATAGCACGAACGACCTTCAGGGTTTGTGTTATGGCGCGCTTGACGACGGGATTGGTAATTTGCTCTAGGCTGGCAGATTGCTTTTTGAAGTCGTAGCCAGCCGCCTCGCAGGCTTTGTCGTAAGTCATGCCTTCGAGAATGTGTGGCGTGATTTTTTGTAGAGCTTTGATCGATAAATGTCCGAATGTCTTGAAATTGGTTGGCTTAATTTTGACAATAGCTTCTTTGGCTTTGTTGGAAATCGGTAATAGATTTAATTCATCACGAATACCTTCGTCGGCTTTTTGTGTCGTGAGGATATAGGCGATTTGGTTGATTGCTGATTCATTATCAATTTTTGCCCAATCTTCTGGTAGATCTTTTAGCGCTGATCTGATGTCATTGTATGCTTTTAAACCGCCAAAGGCGTTTTCCTCGCCGAATTCGTCACCGTCTTTTTTCTTGCCACGCACATCTTTTGGCACGTAATCTTCGCTAATTCCTGCGGTGCTGCGTACTTTTTTGTATGTTAAGTTCTTTTGGCTTTTGGCCAGCTCAATAACTTTACTAATTTGCTCTGGAGACAATCTTACCTCTAGATTTTCGCGCTTGGCCTGGCGTTTGCTGGCATCACGGGGAATGAAGACGAGGTGTGATAAATCGCTTGCCAGGCGAAATACCTCGAAACTATAGCTGGCTTTTGGCGCTCTCTTCTCGCCATCTTCAAAAGTACACTTGCCGACCATCTTTTCGATTAGTTCTTTGGTCATAAATGGACGTTGATACATGATGGCGCTGACGTTGGTGACTTGTCCGTCGTCAATGCCGTAAATCAATTCATTAATAGCTGGTTCGGGGACATTTTCCAGGGCGTAGTTTCGCTGGGTTTTAATAATAGCTTCTAGCTCACACAAAAAATCATCGCGCGCAAAACTGTTGGTATAATCGTCGCGTTTATTGCGCTTATGCAAAGCGAATTTTTCATCGCGACTCAGCGCTTCGCCAACGGTCGTGTAATTGTTGTCGGCGAGGAATTTCTCGTTAGTCTTGAGTGCGCTGGTTACGCGGCCGCCTTCTTTGTCTGACTCTTCCACGACCTTGCGGTTTGATTTAAAGCCGCGTCGTTTGGCGATTTGATACAAAACTTTGAGCAATTCTTCGGGTGATAACTCCTCGGTGAGGGCTTTTGACCGCAGGGCGTACACGTCTAATTTGTTGAAATCAGACTTGTAATCTAGAACTTCTTCGACTTGATTTTTAGTGAGGATGTTTTGATCGACAAAAAATTGCTTGAGTTGATTGAGGCGCTGGCGACGATGTTTTATACGGCGGCGAGCTGAACGTGCGTCACGGCGAGGTTTGGCGAGTGAATCACCATTTTGAGGATCTTCTGGCCGCTCAAAAATCCTCACTCCTAAATCGTGAATACGTTCTTTATCTAAGTCTAGTACTGCCCAGCCAACCGAGGAGGTGCCAATATCTAGCCCAAGCGAATATTTTTTCGGTGAATATGAAGATTTTTCTGCCATAAAGAAGTCCTTTGTTATGCTATGTTTGAGGTAATTATATAATCAAAAAGTGATAATTGAAAGCATAAACAGTGTCTCGTTGTATAAAAAGATAATCCACCCAACAAGTGAGCGGATTAGTGCTTTGCTTTAGTATTTCTACTAAATTATTATAGAAACCTAAAACAATTTATACATTGGTACAATCCTTACTTAAGGGATTGTAATCGTAGTTTAGCGCATTTATTATGATTGCGCAAGTGTCTGGTTAAATAGTGCTATAATTACTAATATGAACACATCTGGGATACAATCTATCGCCGTTAAGGTGAGCGGATCTAACTCCGCCCTGCTTGATGATGCAGATGGGTTGCAGAAACTAATGCGCGACATTGCCGAGGCGGCTAGCTTACACCCATTAGAGTCGGTAACTCATCAGTTCTCGCCGCAGGGGGTTAGCTCTGCCCTGCTTTTGTCTGAATCACATATCGCAGTTCACACATGGCCGGAAAATGGTACCGCCTATATATCAATGACTACTTGTAAGCTTTTAGAAGATGTCACCGTTCAGCAAATACAAGAATTGATTTGTCGAGAATTGGCGGTTGAATGCGTAACCATGAAAAAGGTAGATTTATAATGATGAAACGCACTAAAGCACGTCTGAAGATTAACCAGATTTTGACTGGAAAGAAGACAAATCTGCGAGTGGTTGGCTGCTTGCTGTTTCGTGAGTGGAGCGAGAAAGATAAACGCTTTTACTATTGGGAAGAATGGGAAATCACTGGTCTAGCTGATTATGATACTTGGGTTGAGTATGACCACAGTGACGAGGTTGTATCTTTATATGAGCCAATTCGGTTTACTAGATCAATTGATCCGCAGCAGCTGAAAAAGGGCCAATCTTTTACTCTTTCCGAGCAGGATGGAACGGATCATGTTGTAGTTGTTGATGAAGTTGGCGTGGGCGAAATCGTGAATATTAAAGGTAAAAACACTTATCAAGTTTTTCCAAAAGAAATGATGGCCTACGCTACGCTGCGGGACAGTAAAGCGCCGAAGGGGCGCCAGCTAATTACTATTGAGAAGTATAATAATCGTGAGTATGATGCTTATCGTAAAGTGAAGCTAGACGCTAAAGAGCAGAAGCGAATATTCGGTAGGACAATTACGCCAATTAATTGGTGGATGATTATATTTGTATTGTTTATTGCTGCTGCTATTATATTTACATTTTTGGATAATAGCTCCAGCGATGGGCATAGTGGCGAAGCGCGCGGTGTTTATGGCGGCAGTAGTGGCGGATTTGGAAAGTAGGATATTCTAGTGCCGCGATTTGAAATGTATAAACGTGAGCAAGTGGCTTTATTTGCGGCGGCGATATTAGTGGCGATTGGCGGCATTGTATATGAATTGATTTTAGGCGCGGCCGCGTCTTACTTGGTCGGAGATTCAATCTTAAGTTTTAGTTTGGCGACTGGCGTAACTTTATTTGGAATGGGCATTGGTTCGCTACTGGTTAATTACATTAAAGTACATCCAGCGACCAGTTTTGCGACTAATGAGATTGTCCTGGGGCTAATTGGTGGTAATTCGGTACTTTTGATGTATAAGGGATTTGTTTTTACGCGACTGCATTGGGTTATTTTTGCAATCATCAGCCTAGCGATAGGCATTTGTATCGGTCTGGAAATTCCACTTCTAGTGAAGATGTTTCAGAAATTTGGTCGTAAATCATCAGTTAGGTTATTTAGTAAGATTCTGGCGCTTGATTATTTTGGTGCATTAGTGGCTTCCTTATTATTTCCTCTGATTATGTTGCCTCATCTCGGTCTGATGCGTAGTGCTTATTTGGTAGCTGCGTTGAACATCGCTGTGGCCGTATTGATTTTAAGGCAGATGAAGGCTTCTAGGGTTGTGCTGATAGTTAGCATTGTAGCAACGATAGTTCTGTCTGGGCTGTTTGTTTATGCGACAGAAATTGAAAAAGCAATTGATAAGCGGACCTATAAAGATCCCGTAATGTTTCAGCAACAAACGCCATATCAGAAGATTGTATTAACCAGGTATAAGAAAGACACCAGGCTATTTTTAAACCACAATCTGCAATTTTCTAGTCTGGATGAGGCGCGCTATCACGAGACTTTGTCTGCCTCCGCCCTGTCCTCGGTCGCTAGCCCAAAGCGAGTGCTGATTATGGGCGGCGGTGATGGTTTGTTAACGCGTGATGTGTTGAAATATCCGAGCGTCGAGCATGTTACTCTGGTTGATATTGACGAGTCAGTGACTAATTTAGCAAAGACTAATCACCTGCTAACTGACATTAATCAGCGGTCACTTCATGATTCTCGCGTTAATATTGTTAATCAAGATGCTTTTCAATTTGCTTTTTCGACGCAGGATAAATATGATGTTGTACTGGTTGATTTGGTTGACCCTTCGAATGAACGGCTAGCTAAGCTCTATTCCGAGCAGCTGTACCGTCAAGTCGGCAATATTTTAACAGAGCATGGCATAATGGTAACGCAAGCAACTTCTTCGTTCTTTTCTCCGCAGGCTTTTTATATGGTGGCAAATACTGTAAAATCCGCTCATCCTGGGCGACACATAGCGGCGTTCTCGGTGAATGTGCCGTCATTTGGCGAGTGGGGTTTTGTGCTATCAGCGCCAAATGCTGATGCTGTGATGAGTCAGCCTTTGCCAAAAGGATTGTGTTATCAGAATCAGAAGCTACTTACTTTTTTGACTAAAAATAATACGGTTTCAGTTCCGTCGGGTCCCGTCTCTACGCTGATTTCTCCGCGGATAACTGATGTTTATAATGCTGATATGCGCCAGTGGCGTTATTATAACTAGAGTTCAATAATTTATTGAGTGGTACTCTTTTTTCGTCGTCGGCGTCGTCTTTTTGGCGTGGTGGTCGTGGTTGATTCAGGTGCGGTTACAACTTCTGACGATGACTTAGGCTTATCTAATTCACTATTACCACGAATTTGCAAAACAACCTCTCCGCTATTTATAGAGGGTTGTGTTTTATTTGGTTGACTATTAGTCTGCAGATTCGGCTGTGGGGTGGCCTGCTTTTTCTGATTTCTGTTTGGCATGATAATGGCGCTAATCTCTCTCTCAACATCCTCCCTGCTCTTCGAATACATACGCCTTGAATGTTCGATGATATGTGGCGTATTGTCCGCCTGAGATGGTGGAAGCTCCAGGCTGCGCGCTGAAAATGCGGGAGTTTTTTCGCCGCCGATCACCATATTGATAACAAAATTACGATTATGCATCTGTAGTAGATCAATTGGTTCAAAGTTCGGCTCAAACTGTTTAGCTAGGATCGGTGCGTCATCGGCCGAAACGCGGAAAGAAATCATGGTACCAACGTTACCAAAAACAGCGTCACGAACGGTTTCACTCATTTGGGAAATATACTGATTGGCGACAGTCAGATTAAGACCGTATTTGCGAGCTTCGGATAAGATGGTGGCAAATGAATCAGTGGCGAAATTCTGGAACTCATCAACATAAAGATAGAACGGACGACGATCGCGAACGTCAGGAATATCTGAGCGCGACATGGCAGCGAGCTGAATTTTTGTGACTAAGAAGGATCCCAGAATAGCGGCGTTATCTTCGCCAATTAAGCCCTTCGATAAATTGACGATGAGGATTTTGCCTTCGTCCATGATTTGACGAATATTGAACGTAGATTTAGGCTGGCCAATGATGTTGCGGATGATTGGGTTGGCAGTAAAGGCGCCGACTTTATTTAGCACCGGTGCGATTGCTTCAGCGACAAATTTATCGTTCCAGCTGGCAAATTCGACATTCCAGAATTGTAGGACCACGGTGTCGCGACAGTAGCCTAACGTCTCTTTGCGAAATCCCTTATCTGTTAGCATGCGAGTAATGTCAAGCATGGTGGTTTCTGGTCGGTCAAGTAGCGCCAGGATAGTGTACCGTAAAATGTATTCCAGCCGTGGGCCCCACGAATCGCCGAACATGCGCTTTAGGACGCCAATCACTTCTGATGAAATATTGGTTTTTTGGTTGGGATTAGTAACTTCTAGTGGATTGAAACCTAAGGGGTAAGCTGTGTCGGCTGGGTTGAAATAGATGACGTCACTCAGTCTTGAGCCTGGTATGAACTTCATGTTATTGATAGCGAAATCGCCGTGTGGGTCAATGATGGCGTAGCCTTGATTATGGAAGATATCGCTGAGGGCGAATAATTCCAGTAGCCCGCTTTTCCCGGCACCAGTTTGCCCGATAATGTAAACGTGGCGTGAGCGGTCGTAGCGTAGCATGCCAAATTGATGACTAATGCCGCGGAAGTTAGTGACTCCAAAGGCGGAGATTTGGTCGTCGTTGGCGTCGTTGCCAGTTAAGACTGGTAGTTTGGACGGTGGTTCAGCGGTTTTGGCACTAGCCCAGACAATATTCGGTGTCTCAACGTTGGTGTGTGGTAAATGAAAGACAGAAGCTAGTTCTTCAATGTTTAAGATAAAGCCGTCGCCATAAAATGCTCGCTTACGATATTTCTCTAGGAATTCTTTGCCGAATGCACCCTTGACTGCGCGAAAGCCGTTGAGGTTGGTCGAGTTGAATTGCTTAAATGTACCGACCAGAGCTTGCATGCGCAGCTTTGCGTTGGTGTTACTTTCGCCCATGTAAACCAGTCGTATCTTTACTTCATAGCCGAGCTTTGTCGCTTTTTTTTCCGCCTCAGAAATACGAGTTTTATCGCGGTCTGACAACTCAACAGCTGCCGCCTGACCAGCACCCTGCTCTGGTGGTTGCCAGAGTGCGCCAAGTATCCCGACTATCCACTGCATGCTACCGCCGAGCCCGGGCAGCGATAATCCGCGTCCGCTTTTTATGTTATTTATATATCTGTCGGCAGCATGTTGCCAGTCGTCAGGAATCGGTCTAGCTAGCACCTGAATCCATAGCTCTTCTCCGGTAGTTTCTAATTTGGCAAGGGTGCCGGTAACACCAGCTAGCGGGTCAACTTCAAAATTCTGAAAGGTGCGAATTGGTAAAAATTCATCCGTAGTTAAAGTTAGTTCGGTTGAATACGCAACTTCGTGATCGCGCTCGTGCTCGGTATAATCTTCGTTGGCTTGATGAATTTGGACGGTTGGATATTGCGAGTAAATTTGACCCTCGACGAAGCTTTGCAGAGTCTTTGGTACCCAAACATAGAAGCGAATTTGACCATTAACCGAGGCAATCTCAAAACTAATATGCTCCTGCTGTCCACCAGATAGGCGCAGTTCTTTATTGTCCCGTAAGATGCCGTGGAGTGAGGCAAATAGCTGCTCGGCGGCTAGCTCTTGCTTATCATTGGTCCGTGGGATTTCCAAAACTAATAGTACGTTCTCAACGGGGGTAAATTCTTCGATTCTTCGATAATTTCGCCACGTTAGAAATACCAGAACTGCTACAATTGGCATCCAAACATACCATTGTAATAACGTGCCAATAATCCAAGAAATAATCTGCATGATATGTAAATTATCTCACCTCTGAAGTAAGTTTGCAACTTAGCTTAAGCGGCTTCGTCAAAAATGTAAGTAGCTTTCGCGACACGCTTGAACTGCGGTTTTGATTGAAGGTTGAGTAGAATAGTAGTTTCTTTAACCTGCCGCTTATTAAGGACTTGACGAACAATTTCATCACGGTGTAATGGAGACTCAGAGTTTTTCAAGATGTCGGTAATAATATCAGAGACGGTACCGCGGCTATATCCCCAGCTGGCCAGCGCATAAATGCCACGCCCAATCAGCACAAATCGACTATCTTTAATAAGTTCATTGTGAATCGCCTGAGTAGTAACGCTTCGTCGGTTAAACTCGCTGTCCCGAATACCTTTGGCAATGTCAGAAAAGTGCATTGGTGAGCCGTTAGTATCAAGAACGACATAGATTTTATCGCGGATGTTCTTTGGGTTAACGGATGGCCATTTAGCTAGTCCCCATTGATTGTGCAGATTAGCTAATTTTTTACTAACAGTAGCCAATGCTGCAATATTTGACGGATGTTCGTAGTCTAATTTTTTATGTAAATCTTCCGCAGTGATTGGCTCGCCGTGTTTTTTAATTGTCTTAACAACTTCTTCAACTCTTACTTTAACCTGTTTTTCGTTGCCCAGAGTGTCAATGGCTGCCGCCTGATAGTAGTCGTCATTTTCTGTGATGATGGTGATATTTTCCGCCAACTCTCCAATAAACGCCACACGTGAGCGGTCAATTGATGAGGCTTCCTTGCCCAGGAAATGTGACGCTAAATCTTGTATACGGGCTACTCGACCCATTTCTGATAGGCTTGAGGTTATTTCCTTCTCTATGGCAGTAACTGACGGTAGGGTTCCTTCGCTAACAGCAATCCTAAGTCGTGTTAGGATAGACTTTTCCAGCTGACGAACTCGCTCGCGGGTGATGCCGAACATATCACCAATCATTTCTAGCGTTTCCTTCCTGTCAGACAAGCCGAATCGTCGAGAGATGATTTCCCTTTCGCGCTCTTGCGGTATTTTGGAAATAATAGTATCAATGGCAGAATTTAAGTTATCGATTCTTTCGGTTTTTACTGTCTCGTTCATGCTATTAGGAAAATCCTCTCTGCCTCACCACAGGTTACATTGATTAAAATATGTTTTTAATTATACAATTGCATTTGATAAATGTCAATAGATAAATGCTATAATTGTTCATATAAATTATAGCATGTATTTTACTATTTTTGCAATAGATGATGTGAGAGTTTTTATTATCCAAAATTGTTGGATAGTATAGAAAATATCGCTATTTTTTCTTAGTTGTTCGCTTACGGGTTGGTTTTGCGGCTGTTTTACTTAACAATTCCAATGCCTTTTCGTGAGTGATGGTTTTTGGGTCGGTATCTTTAGGGATTTTAGCGTTTTTAGTGCCGTCAGTGATGTATGGGCCAAAGCGGCCGTTGAGGATTTTGACGCCATCTGAGAATTCAGCGATGTTTTTCTCGGCTTCGGCCTGGAGTTTGGCGGCATAGAGTTCGCGAGCTTTCTCTAGGGTGATGGTATGCGGATCTTCGGGCTTGATGGAGACGAAGAGCTTGCCGACTTGGATGTACGGGCCAAAGCGGCCGATGTTGGCTTTGATGTCTTGTCCATCCTCGGTTTGACCAACGACGCGCGGCAATTTGAACATTTCTAGTGCTTGCTCCAGGGTAACCGTCTCAATCTTCGCTCCCTTTGGCAGCGGCGCAAAGCGCGGTTTGTCCTCATCGTCAGTGGCACCCAGTTGCAACATTGGACCAAAGCGACCGAAGCGTGCCAGGATTGGTTTGCCGGATTTTGGATCAATGCCAACTTCGCGGTTGGCGCCAACTTTACTGCGGTCGATGCCGCCCGATTGTTCAATCAATTTGTGAAATGGCGTGTAAAATCCGTGCAGCATAGCGCTTTTAGCCAGGTTGGCGGCGGCGATTTTATCAAATTCAGTTTCGACATTGGCGGTGAAATCATAGTCAACGATTTGCGTGAAATGGTCGGTCAAAAAGTCAGCGATTAGTTCCCCGCTCGGTGTCGGGATGAGTTTGCCGTGGGTGGAACCGGTTTTTTCCTGAACGATGTCGCGACTGACTTCCTCGCCGTTGTAACTGAGGACGATGACGTCGCGCGGCTGGCCTTCACTGTCGCCTTTTTCAACGTAGCCGCGGGTCTGCACGGTGTCGATGATGGTGGCGTAGGTGCTTGGCCGACCAATGCCGAGGTCTTCGAGCTTCTTGACCAGTGAACCTTCGGTGTAGCGAGCTGGTGGCCTGGCAAAGGTCTGACGGGCGGTGATGTCGTGGGTTTCAAGTGTGTCGCCAGTGTGGAGTTTTGGTAAGATTTCGTCTTTGCCGCCGCCGTAGACGCGTAGGAAGCCATCGAAGGTGATGACTTCGCCTTTGGCTTCAAAAACGAGAGGCACGACACTATTCTTCGCTGGAGTACTCTTTTCGCTTGTATCTCCACTGGAGATACTGTGCGAGCGTTCGGCTGAAGCACTCGCACTTGACGAGTGCTTCACAGCCTCCAGCTTAGAAAATGTCGTGTCCGCTCCTTCGATGCCAATCGTCACCGTTGTCTTCTCTAATTTCGCTGCCGACATTTGTGATGCCAGGGTGCGGCGGCGGATGAGGTCGTAGAGTTTTTGGTCGTACTCGTTTGAGGTAACGGTTTCGCGGGTGATATCGGTTGGGCGGATGGCCTCGTGGGCTTCCTGGGCTGAGGCGGATTTGGTTTTGAATTTGCGCACAGTTGAATAATCCGGGCCGTACAGCCGCTTAATAAAATCGGTGGCACTAGCGATGGCCTGCCCGCTCAAATTAACCGAATCGGTACGCATGTAGGTGATTTTACCGTCTTGGTAGAGCCGCTGGGCTGAAGCCATGGTGGCTTTGGAGCTGAAGCCAAGCTTGGCGTTGGCCTCCTGTTGCAAGGTCGAGGTCGTGAATGGCGCGGCTGGGTTGCGAGTGCCAGGCGTGTTTGAGATATCGCTGACGGTAAATTTGGCTGACTTGAGACTATTTAAGAACTCATGAGCGGCCTCTTCGGAATCAAATTTTTGGTTGAGCTCGGCTTTGAATTCTTGATTGTCGTGGATGAATATGGCGGTCACCTTGAATTGTGAGCTGCCTGCAAATTTCATAATTTCTCGTTCGCGTTCAACCAGCAGTCGCACCGCTGGGCTCTGGACGCGACCAGCCGACTTACCGCCTGGCACCTTTTGCCAGACCACTGGGCTGAGCTCGAAACCAACCAGCCGGTCAAGGATTTGTCGGGCTTGCTGCGCCTGTACCAGATTCATGTCAACGGTGCGTGGATTTTTGATAGCATTGGTGATGGCGTCCTTGGTAATCTCGTGAAAAACGATGCGCTTGGTCGTCTCAATCGGCAAATCCAGCACTTTACAGAGGTGCCAGGCGATAGCCTCCCCTTCGCGGTCTTCATCGGTGGCCAGCCAGACGTTGTCTTTGCCGACGGCCTTGACGTTTTTCTTTAGTTCGGTAATGACTTTCTTTTTCTCAGGATCGATTTCATACACGGCGAAAAAATCATTCGCCACATCAATTGGCGGCGTGCCGTCCTTGGCTTTTTTGACAATTGAGCGGATGTGTCCCACGCTTGACAGGACGTGAAAATCCTTGCCCAAATATTTCTCAATGGTTTTGGCTTTGGCTGGTGACTCGACGATGACGAGATTTTTCATAACTTTATATTATAACAAATCACTATGTAGCTACAACCGCAGCTTAAATTATTTAGCCACATTTGTTAAATTTGTTAAGCGCTCCCATTAGCCTTAGGCTATGTTCGGCGCCCGTCGGCGGCATTCTTTCTGGTACAGTATTCTTGCCGAGTGCTTGCTTTGCGTATGTATATAAGGAATGGGCAGCGGGCGGTAGTGATGCTATAAACGCTGTGGCTCCTAGCCCACGTAGAAACTTAGCAAGTTTAGGATTGTTAGCGTGTTCGGCGACATGGGCACCGGCATAAGCTATTAAGGTAAATGTTTCGCCAGCCATGGCCAACTTGCCTGATTTGGTTGGTCGCGTTTTACCTTTTTCTTCACTGCGTAGATTAGCAATTCCCGTGGCTATAGAATTCGAGCCGTTTAATAGTGCAATAGTGCCAATGACTAATTCCGGAGCTACCTTTTGCTCCTTCATTTCGTAGAGGATTTTTGCAGTAACTATTTTATCGGTTATAGCATCAAGGGCTGCCCCAACGTCACTCGTCTGCCCTGTGAATCGAGATACTGGACCGTCAATTGTGTCAAGTAATCTTCCTAGGGCGGCTTTTGACAAACCGCAAGGATTGTTAAGTTCTTTTGATCCGCGCCATGCTAGTATCCCACCTACTAGTGTTATGGCGTTAGGTATGGTAAATATATCTTTAGCTATTTTATTAACACGATTACCTGACTCTCGGCTTGTCTTCATAATCTGTAGCTTAACATTAATTTGTAAAATTGACAATATTATCGTAATGTCCAGTTGTTTGCTCCGAGCGGCTTAATTACGCCGTTGATTTCTAGCATAGTTAGTGCTGTGGCGAAGTCTGATGCCGATAGGCCTGAACTCTGCTGGAGCTCATCGCCATCACGAATTCCACTAGAAATTAGTTTGATAATAATTGCTTCTTCTGGGGTTGAGCTTAGTGGCGTCTCAAGGTTGCTGGATTTTTGTAATTTTTCTGGGGCAATTATATTCAAAATATCATTTGCATCTGTCACTAGATAAGCTCCCTGCTTCAGCAAGTTATTGCATCCCGCCGAGAGAGGGCTGGTTATATTGCCAGGAACAACGAATAAATCTCTGCCCTGGTTTAAGGCGTGAGAAGCAGTATTTAGGGTGCCGCTTCGTTCGGCGGCTTCAGTGATGATAATGCCATCTGCCAGCCCACTGACTAATCGATTGCGTTCTAGAAAACTCCAGCGATTTACTATTTTATTATCACCTTTCATCCACTCAGAAATTACTGCCCCGCCTTGCCTAATTATGTCTATAGCTAGTTTATAATTGGTGCGCGGTGAGATGTCAGGTAGCTCGTTGGGGACGACTGCTACCACTGTGCCACCAGCCTCTAAAGCCGCTTTTTGAGCAATTCCATCCACCCCCAGGGCTAGTCCACTGACGATTATACAACCGGCACTTGCTAGCTCCGTGGCTAATCTCTCGGTTACTTCTTTTCCGTAGGCTGAAGGTTTTCGCGAACCAACAATTGATACGATAGGTGCGTTAGCTTCTGGCAATTTTCCCATATAACATAAGCTTTTTGGAGGATTGGCAATATGTGCTAATCTCTGGGTGAAAATATGCTCATCTGGTAGAATTCTCTTGATTTCCATACAAAATGTTGTGAAAAGTATTGACACTTTGTCAAATGTTTGCTATAATCAAGGACGATTGGTTAAGTAATCATTAACCAAACGCACCTTATACCCCCTATTCTAACTATATGTTAGGTTGCGCGCAATGGCATTAAGTATTCTTACCCTCCACTTTTTGCGGTTCAACGTTACGCGCATACTAACCCCTTTAACTACCCTTTTTCAAAGGCGACCTCTGTTAAGGTGAGCACTAAACAGTGTTGATTATAATCAGGCGCGGACTTTTGGAGTTTTAGTCACGACGCTTCACTGAGACGGTAGCTCGGGTGGGTTGAAGGGTAAAAAAGCACCAGGTGATGCCCACCCTTACCTGGTGCTTTTTTGTTGGCTGATTTTATTTGCCTATTAGGAGCTGCTGGCATTTTTTACAAACGCCCTCAAGGTCAAAATAATGCTTGGTAATTATAAAGCTATGTTTTTGGCCGATATGACCTATAAGACGTTCTAGCTCCTGCGATTGTATTGGCTCGGCATTTTGGCAATTGATACAGTATAAGTGATGATGATGTGGTATGAATGGCTCAGCTAATTCGTAATAATTTTTCCAGCCAATGTATATGGTGTTAATTATTTTTAGTCTATCAAATATGACAAGGGTGCGATAAATGCTAGTGCGGTTAATATTTTTGCAGTTTTTTGCAATATCTCCAACAGTAAGAGGTATTTCTGAATTTTTTAGTATGTCGAAAATCTGCTGGCGAGGCTTTGTCAGACGCAAACCGTGCTGCTCGAATATTTCGCTTAGTGTCATAATGATAAGTATTTTACAACTTATTGCAACAAATATGCAATAACACTATACCCCCATTAGTTCGTATGGGTATTTAGGCTGGCGTATCTTAGTTATGTTCGGCTGAGTAATCACGTATTCAGCTTGACCATTGATGACTTTCTGAGATAGTTTACCCTTGACTATCAGCCAAGTGCCGTCTGGGTAATCTACCGAGAAGCTCTTCTCGACGACGATTTTTATTGGAACACTATCAACAGCACAGCAACTTATAACATGGCGCGCAATGTAAAAGTAATCGTATCCGTAGTTTTTTAGTAGGTCATTTGAAACGAAGCCAGTGATAGTAATATCTTTATTATCGAAGTAAGAGGCTTGTTTGCAGGAATTCATGGCAGTTTTCCAGCGGTTTATTGAGATTGTGGAGCTATTTTCTGTTGGTTTTGGAGTTTCGCAGTGACTCTCAGTTTCAATAATTGCAGGATTCTCTCTTTGGGCGAGACTGCTTGGCGATAGCGTCTTTGGTGGTAGTGTATAGCCGATTATTAGGATAATAATCGACATATAGGAGCTGACCTTTACCCTCCTTAAATTAAAGACAGATCCTTTAAGGGACTGTCTACTTTTAAATTGCAACATTATATCAATAAGAAAAAGCGCAACTCCAACTATACTGATTATAATGGCAAATTGATGATAACGTGGATGGGTGTAAAAACCCAGCTGATCGCGGCTGGCTAATAGGAGGATATAGCCACAGACCAAAATCCCGCCCATCGACCTTAGTAAGTTAGCAAACATATAGGTTAACTCCCACGCCCGCCATGAAAGACAGCGCGAATATTATTAGTACAATTGTTGCTATAAAGTGCCAGCGGAAAGTAGTCCTCATAAGTATAATCATTTTTATGTCTACCATCGGTCCGGATAATAAGAATGACAAGATTGACCCAGCAGTAAAGCTGCGTGCATAAGCTAAGGCAAAAAATGCGTCTATGCTTGAGCATATCGAAACAACAAAGCTGAGGACAATCATGGCGATAACTGACAGAAAAATGTCACCACCGACGGTATTAATGATGGATCGTGGTACAAATACTTGGGTGGCTGCGGCGATGCTGGCGCCGATGACCAGCATGGTGAATAATTGCCAGAACTCGTTGCGTGAGTTGTCAAATATTTTTAGAAAAGATGAATCGTTTTTATGAGAGTGGCAATACTCTTTAAAGTCTGGATTAAGTATAGAATCTTCTTTGAATAAACTAACAACGAAAGCTGTTATTTGGACAATAATCAGCGCAAAAATGACTCTCCACCAGACCATCTGCGGCTGAAAACTGAAGGCTGTCGTAGTGGCGACGATGGTTATGGGGTTGAGGATTGGTGCGGCAAATAGAAAACTGATGACGTCAGCAGGTTTAAGGCCCTGCGCCATCAGGCTACGCGCAACTGGCACATTGCCACATTCACAGACCGGCAAGGCTATTCCAAGTATTGACAGTGCAATTCGCCTGAGGAAGGCATTTTTTGGTAGTATCTTGAGCAGTTTGTCTGATGGTAAAAATTTTCTAATTAGTGCCGATACAATTATTCCCAGTATCAGGAATGGTGTAGCTTCGACAACTACACTCAGCGTGAGCGTAAGAAAATCTTGAAGCGATGGTAGTAGTTTTGTAGACAAATCTACAAGTTCTCCATTAACTAACATAGTGCTAAATTTTGAACTGAGGTAATATATAGTAATCACAAAAATCCCAAAAACAATCCAGTTAATTAATTCCTGGTTTTCAGATAATAATTTCTTTAAGCGGCTGTCTGATAGCTTGCGCACCATATATAAAATTATACCGCACGCTTATGTTATACTAAATCATTATGAAACATCTTTTACATTCGCATCATCCGTTTCGGATTTTTTGGTTTTCAGTGCTATTAACCATGGCCTTAGGTGGTCTGATTTTTACGCAAATGGGGCTTAATGGTCTATGGCTATTTGCTATTTTGGTTATTTTGGAAGTAACTTTTAGTTTTGACAATGCAGTGATCAACAGTAAGGTTCTGGCGGGGATGAGTCAGGTTTGGCAGAAAATATTCTTGACAGTCGGTATTTTTGTGGCGGTGTTTGTTGTGCGATTTATATTGCCAATTGTTATTGTGATGATTGCGAGTAGCCACGGTTTTATGGAAGTGGTTGATTTGGCTCTTCACAGGTCAACGGAATATGGCCAGATTTTACATGAAGCATCACCGATGATTGATGCCTTTGGTGGGGCGTTTTTAATTATGATTGGACTTAGTTATTTTATTGATTACAACAAGCGTATCCACTGGATGCGACATGTTGAACCGTGGATGGCTAAGGCTGGGCGGTTTGAGAATTTCAAGGTGTGTTTGATGCTTAGCGTGGCTGCTGTGCTGTATTTTACGGTTGACGCTCCGCACAAATCACTAGTGTTGATTTCGGCAGTACTTGGAATTATGCTTCATATTGGACTGGAGTTGTTTGGTTCATTCTTTCATGAAGATAGCGCAAAGTCTATCAAAATTAAGACTGGCTGGGCGGCGCTTGCTAGCCTACTGTATTTGGAGGTGTTGGACGCCAGCTTTAGTTTTGATGGAGTAATTGGCGCATTTGCTATCACTAATAGTGTGCTGTTAATTGTGGCCGGCCTGGGCGCTGGTGCAATTTGGGTACGATCATTGACTGTTTATCTGTTGCAAACTGGCGCTCTCAGTAAATATAAGTATCTTGAAAATGGTGCGCACTGGGCGATTATGGCGCTGGGTATGATGATGATTGCCAAGCTATTTCAACTGGAATTGCCGGAATGGGCGACAGGAGGACTGGGTCTGTTGTTTGTGAGCCTGGCGGTCGGCAGCAGTATATTAGAGATGCGATCAATTAATCTACAGGAGGCGGCGATGACTAAACTTCATCAAGCAGAGCAGAAAATAAAAAATGGTGCCTCAAAAATTGTACCCAAAAAACGGTAGTAAGTATTATAATTTGTCGCTAAAGCTTTACGCTAAATGACTCAATTGTTCCATCAAGAAACTTATTTATTAGCTTAATTGACTCTGGAAAAATCCAGCTCTGAAGGATTTTTTGCTCGTCAGAATTAAATTTGCTTAAAACAAAGTCAACGCTGCCGATTTGCTTCCGGAGTAAACTATCGGTACCGATACGAATATGCCAAAAGTCAGAACCAATGTGAGCATGAAGCGATTTCAAACCGTTGCTGCCAGCGTCGCGGCCGCCTTTACGGACGCGGATTTTACCAAAATCAAGGTCAGTGTCATCATGAATAATTAGTAAATCATCCAGTGTCAGTTTATAAAAATCCATGATCGCTCGCGCGGCAATGCCGACCTCATTATAATATGTAGTCGGCTTGACTAGTAATATTTTTTCTCCAGAAATATTCAGCTCGGCTATGTCGGCGGCAAATTTTGGCTTATTTATGAAATTTACATTTAGCTCAGCAGCAAATTTATCAATAGTCAAAAAGCCAGCATTATGTCTGGTGTCGGTATATTTATCGCCAGGATTGCCCAGTGCTAGAATAACTTTCATAGACCTAGTATATCACCTGAGGCTAATAGCGTATAATAAGCATATGGCAAAGCGCGACAATGATTTGGAATTTAGTGTTAACGCGGCGTTTGATGATGAGCGAGCGGTTATTGATAAGGTGCCGCTATATTTAGTCAATGGATCTTTGGGTGCTGGAAAAACCAGCGTCCTTGAATTCTTATTGCAGCAAAGTGACTATAAGGGCGCGCGGGTGATTGAAAATGAGTATGCTAATGAAAATGTCGACGGCTACAGATTGGAGGGTCTGGCGGATATGGTGACGACGCTGGCTGGCGACTGCGTTTGTTGCTCGTCGAAACACGCATTGACGCGGATGTTGCTGGACTTTTGTCGTAATTCACCTGCTCCAGTGTTTATCGAGGCGACGGGCGTGGCACGAACGATGAATTTGGTCGAGAAATTGATTAATGCACAAATCTTCAATAAGTATGAACTAATGCAGGGTTTTTATGTAATTGACGCTTACGAGATTTTACACGGGATTGAGCCGGCGCACGAGGTTGAACTACAGGCGGCAGATGCTATTTTGGTGACCAAGGAAGATTTGCTAAGTGAAAATGAACGCGCCGAGTACGAGGAAAAATTGCGCACCCTACCCTACGCCAAGGTTTTAAGCGCGCCGCACGGTCGATTTGACCTCAGTAAATTGACCACGCCGTCGGGTCTACTAACGTTTTTTGATACGTATGACGGCGAGCTGGTGGTGCCGGACAATCCGACTTATGCGGTACTGGACGTTTCGGGTATGAAAATTACGGCGGCGACGCTGGAGAAAATATGGCCGGAGCTGTTCAGGGCGTATGTCCTGCGGCGAATGAAAGGCTGTTTTATTGATGATAATGGCTCGCGTCAGCACTTGGAGGCGACTAAAAATCAGATTCAGATAACCAATGCTGGCGCTGAAGAGGTTGCTAAAATTGTGTTAATTGGCGAACGGGCAGATGAAATTACGCGCGAAGTTTTGGTGGCGCAACTGGTGATGTTTGAATAAATTGTTCGCTTTCGTCGTTTCCGACTCATCAGCATAGACATGCATCTATGGAGCGAACATGACAAGTGAGAGAGTTGGGAGTCTCTATAGACTCGCCATGTTCGCAAGACACCCTATTGGGCGGCGGAGTGGTATGCTGCCGCCACCTCGTTCGGGGTTGCTCTCGGGGGCACAAGGACTACGGTACCGTCGAACTCGAACCAGCACGGAGTCTCGTCAGCAAGGGCGGCAAAAGCCGCTTCTCGCGAAACCTGATCAAGGTCGCCTTCTGATTGGACCTTCCGTCCAACTACGGAGATATCCACATTGTCTGTGGAAGACTTGCTGTCGAAAGCGCGGAGGATTTCTTCTTGGGAGGCCTCAGGCCTAGCGATGATAAGCCACCAGTTGAATTGGACGTGAGTGGCTTGGTTGTTGTCCTTGACAAATTTTGCCATCCACTTGGCGACGTCTTCTATGGCGTCGCCCATAATCGGCTCGGGTGCGGGACTCGCCTTGATAGCCGTGATATACATTGTAGTACTCTCTCCTCATCCGAGCGGACGCTCGTGTAAAAACACTGATCGACGCCCGGATGGCGAACGACCGAAGATGAGGTTTCGGGATACTTCTTAAAATATCACAAAGTCTCACCTTCGGCTCATAAACTCTCTCAACTTGTCAAAATACACTTTCGGACAAGGATTTACTCAACTCGTCAACAAAAGCTGATATATATATCACTAATAGAATAAAATGTCAATAGATTTTGTCAAAAATGCGGTTTTATAGCTGTTTTTCGGCATTTTTGGCTTGTTTATAGGCCTTGGTAACGGGCGCTAGGCCGCGGGCAACGCGTTCGCGGTTGGCTTTCAGTTGCTTTTCGTCGCGGAAAGATAGTTTGATGGGTGTGCCGGCAAAGTTGAAGGCTTCACGCAGGGTGCGCTCGAGGTAGCGTTTGTAGCTCCAGTGGACGAATTTGAGGTTGCTGCCGTAGATGACGAACCATGGCGGAGCTGTATCGGTCTGGACGATGTAGCGGAGCTTTGGATGCGAGTTCTTTAGGCCAGCTGGCGGATGAGAGGCGACGGCTTTTTGTAAGAGGTCGTTGAGGACGCGGGTTTTGCACTCTTGGCGGCGGCGAGTGTGGATATCGAGGGCGAGGTCGAACAATTTGGCGATATTCTGACCTGTGACGGAAGAGGTGAATATTAACGGTGCATATGGAGTAAATTTGAAATTATAGCTAATTTGCGGCGCCAGCTCGTCGTGGGTGTAGGCATCTTTACCTTCGACGGAATCCCACTTGCTGACGACCAGGACTAGCCCCTTGCCTGCCTCGTCGATGATGCCGGCTAAGCGTTGGTCTAGCCCAACGTTTAATTCGTTGACGTCCATCAACAGGAAGCAGATGTCGGCTTCGTTGATGGCCTGCATGGTACGTAAGACCGAGAACTTTTCGATGCCGGTTTCTTGCTTGCCTTGGCGGCGGATGCCGGCGGTGTCGAGCAGCTCAATGGTCTGGCCGTGGTAGCGGACTTGGACGCGGTTGACGTCGCGGGTGGTGCCGGCAACGTTGGCAACGATGGCCTGCTGTTTGCCTGCCAGGGTGTTGAACAGGTTGCTTTTACCGACATTTGGCCGACCGATCAAGGCGACGCGGATGATGTCATCAGGTGCGGTTTGAGTGGCTGGCGGGATGAGATTGGCGATATTATCAAGAAGCTCGGAGATGCCGATGTTGTGCTCGGTGGAAGTTTTGATGATGGTTTTAACGCCAAGTCGTTTGAATTCGTCAGCGTGAAGAGATTCTTTCAGATCAGCTTTATTGGCGATGAGGAGGACGGGCTTGCCGCTTTTTAAGGCTTTTTTGGCGAGTTGGCGGTCGGCGTCTGATGGATAGACGGTGGAATCGACCATGACGAGAATGACGTCGGCAGCGGCAGACGCGTCAGCGATTTGGTCTTGGATGGTGGCTTCGAATTCGTCTTCGGCAGTTTTAAGACCGGCGGTGTCGATGAGCCAGAATTCTGCTTGGGCTGTTTCCTCAGGAGATGACGCGTGGCGTTTATATAAGACCTTACCAACAACATTGTCGCGGGTGGTGCCGGCCTCCCTGGCTACGATGGCAGTTCGAGAGCGCGTTAAACGGTTAAACATCGAGCTCTTGCCGACGTTAGCTTGACCAATAATAGCGACAGTTGGTAATTTTGACATGATTATAGATTATAACAGTTTTAGGTAGTTTTGGCGAGGAGGCGGCTGTTAATGACTATTGGTTTGTAATATCTTAGACTTAATACTTCCAGAACTTTCTTTGAGGCGATGATTAAGCCAGCGGCTGCATGAGCTCTCTATTTTTAAATAATTAGATATATCGTCTGGACTACTATAGTCAAACTCCCGTATCGACAGATCTCCCATTTCAGCATTATTGACGGCTTGAGTATTGTTTGGAAAGTCCGCAATATATATAGCTAAGGATTGTCTGTGTATGAGTATGTAGTAGTGATTTTCGGAATTATGTATACAGTAGTAGTCTTGTTTTACTATGGGTAATGTTTCTAGATTAAGTTTTTTTGCAATATTTTCTAGCTCTACTATTACCTTGCCATAATCAGAGACCTGTTCATTTATTATTTCAGGAAGAGATTTATTTATTTTTCCTGAATACAATTCTAAAATACGCTCGCGCCTTTCTTCTATGGAGGCAATTTCTGGCGTTAATGTTTGTAGGTCCAACCAAGCTTCTGCGGCCTGTCCGTGGCTTATGTCTGTCTCTTTCCGCGGTGATTCTGGTGATTTCATGATAAAATGTTCTTTTTATAAATTTAAATACAGATGATATATTACAATGTTTTTTATCAAATGTAAATAGGCTAGTTGGAGATTTGTTCTTCCTTCCATTCGCCCCTCTTAAGTTCTCCGAGGGAATATTTCCCAAAATCCGTACGATGGAGTTTTTTGACGGTGTAGCCTAGTGTGTCAAATGTGCGGCGGATTTGACGATTGCGCCCTTCGCTCATCTGGACTATCCAGCGGTAGTCATCGCCATCATGCTGTCTTTCGAGGGTTAATTGACTGGGTCCGTCTGGTAGCTGCACGCCAAAATCATTAATCATCTGCCGATGGAGAGGCTGCAGCGGCTTGTCAATTGTAACTAAGTAGCGCTTAATCTTATAGAAAGACGGGTGTGTCATGGCATGCGCAAAATCACCGTCATTGGTGAGTAGAATTAGACCAGAGCTGTCTTTGTCCAAGCGACCGACGAGCTTGAGGTGATGGAGGTGTTTTGGCAAGAGTTTGTAAATTGTTGGAACACCGCCCTGGGAGGCACGTGAGCAGAGATAGCCTGTGGGTTTATGTAGAACAATCAGTTTCTTTGGCTGAATTTCTAAAGATTGACCATCGTAGGTAATCTGATTTGCGCTAGAAATCTGCTGCCCTAATCTGGCTGGCTGTCCATCAACAATGATCTTCCCTTTCTCGATTAATTCATCAGCCTTACGACGAGAAACACCCAAACTTAGCGCTACAAATTTGTTAAGGCGCCAAGAGTTTTGGTCGTTGTGAGAGTCTGTCATTGTTCTGGGGTTGTTGATGGAGGTTGTGGTAGCTGTAAAGCTTCTGGTGTTTGCGTGGGAACGGTCTGTGGTTGGGTTGTTTCGGCGCCAACCTGAGGCTCAACAGGTGTCTGGGCGACCTGGGGTGGCGTGACTGGGTTTGCCGGCTGTGCCGTTGACGCTGGATTAGTGTCTAGTTCCCTAGCCATGAGCTGAGAGATATCAACAGAATTTTGCGAACTGTCAGCAGGTAGTGGTTGGATAATGCGGTCGCCTAGTCCAGATGGGCGCGGCACTGACGAAGAGAAAGGTGCTGTAGGTTGTGGTAATGTCGTTGGCTGTGCTGGCGGTGTCGGCATAGCTACTGGTGTTGGCCGCTGAACTGGTTGCGGCGCTTGAGTTTGTGGCTGATAAGTTTGCTGTGTTTGTTGTGCAAACTGATTTGCTGTAGGCAGTGTTGGTGTGATAGTTGGAGCGGTCTGTGGTTGCGGAGATAGCGAAGACACGTCAGGTCTAGCTGTCGGTCGCGGTGTTGGAGTTTGTGTCTCTGGCGTATGTGTAGTAACTGGCTGTGAAACTGGTACGGGATTTGTCCCGACGCCAGGCAAATCGCCTAAAGCCTCATGGACTGCCCTGACAACGTCTTCAATGCCCACTTGAGATTTAACCAAATATCGATCAGCTCCAAGCTGTTCGCCACGCTTTCGCTGGTCCTCTGAAGACAGGGCTGTCATAATGATTACTTTTACGTCTTTCGTTTCTGTTGTTGAGCGCAGAATGTCTAGCATATCAAAGCCGGAAATCTTTGGCATCATCACGTCGCTTAAAATCAATTGCGGACGCTCTTTGATTGCCATGGCCAGAGCTTCTTCGCCGTCGCCCGCCGAAACGATATCGTAGCCCTCCGCCAAAAGCCGCACGCCGTAAATCTCACGTAAGCTTTTGTCGTCCTCGACCAATAAAATTTTTGTCATATATCTATACTATACTGGAGTTTTGACAAAAAATCTATAGTACTTATGGCTATTATTCGCGACCAGGAACTGATAGCTGCTGCCGGTTTCTCTTTATCTCTTCTTCAATTTCAGCCAGGGTTGGCTCGGTAGAAGTTTTAGGTGCTTGTAGATTTGCCGTTTGAGGTTCTGGGCTGGGTGTAGCCGACACCTGAGCAGAAACTGCGCCGTTGGTAATATCTGGAGATTCAATAATAGATTCTTCCGGCGCTTTTTCAGGCGTAATTTCAATATCTTCAGCAGTAGCGGGAGATGGGCCTGCTTGGTCTGAGGATTCTGCATCTATGGTCTCCAAACGCTGAGTAGCTTCCGTGCTACTGACTCGTGGAATTTCTAGGTAGAATGTACTGCCCTCTTTATATTTACTCTCAACACGTAAGTTGCCTGACATCGTCTCAGCTAAACGGCGGCTTAAGTACAGCCCTAAGCCAGTACCGCCAATTTCGCGGGTGTCAGAGTTGTCAACACGATAAAATTTCTGGAATAAATGCGGAATGTCCTCGGCAGGAATGCCTATGCCGCTATCTTTAACGCTTATAGAGATTTGCTTATCGTTACCAGTGATATCTACGGTAACATCTCCAGATGGCGTGTATTTGATGGCATTTTCTATAAGATTACTGGTAACCTCCCTAAAATGGTCAGGGTCAATATTAGCATAGAATATTGGCTGTAGCGATTTTTCTTTACCTTCGTCAATCGTGTCTGGAGCAAAGATATAATTTAGCTGCTTTTCGTTGGCTTTTGGCGCTAGTCCTTCAAAAATTTCTTTCAGGAATTCATTGATATTGATAATCTTTGGATTATTTTTCATTCGGCCGTCCTCTACTTTACTAATGTCAAGTAGGTCTTGAAATAGTCTGCCTAGATGCTGCGCTGATTCGTGGGCTTTAGTGATGAAGTCGCGCGCTTTTTCGTCGATATTGGCGGTGGCTGGATTGAGAGCTAATCCCAGATATCCTTCAATTGAGGCGACTGGTGTGCGCATCTCGTGGCTGGCGGTAGAAATGAATTCAGCCTGCTCGCGTTCTTCGGCCTTTTCTTTGGTGATGTCTCGGAATACCACAATAACCCCTTCTCCGTCTGTGCCGACCGGAGAGCTGACTACTGAAACTAGGATTCGTTTTTCAGAGCTGGTTAATAGGAAGAATTTATCGCTGTGGGCTGGCTGGTTTTTAGATAAAGATTGAGAGATCGGATTTTCAAGCTCGTCAACTTCTTTGCCATCTGAAGCAACCAGTTTCAAAACACTTTTCCAGTTAAGCCCAAGCGCGTCGCCTTGCTCCCAGCCGATAATTTGTTGGGCTGATGGATTAATTAGTTCAATATTGCCGTCTTTAGAGATAGCCAGGACACCATCATTGATAGCATTGATAACTACATCAGACTTACCTTCAACGGCAGAGAGCTTGTTCTCTAGGTTAGACACACTATTATCACTCTGCTGGCGGCGACCCCAGAGAATAAGACTAAATATTAGAGGCAGGAATCCAAAAAATATATGTCCAATGATAAACTGCGTATTTATGCCACTCTGGGTGACGAAGGCGATGATTTGCAAGACTACCAGAAGCGCCATTATGCCTAGAATAGCTATACCAAAGAACCCAGCGAAAATTGCCACAATGATCCACATTACTAAGAATGGTGAGACGACACCACCACTAGTAATGATGGTGACGGCGCTTACGACGACGGTTAATAAATATACAAAAATACCGACGCTAGTTTCGTGTTTTTTAGGCAGCCAGAAGCATAGAATAAGCATAATTAAGCTACCGGTTGCTGCTACTCCCGCTGCTTTGTCAGAGACAGATAGGCCTATCGGCAGTTGATAGCCTGTAGGTATAAATCGCGCCCATGCGTATAAAAGAATAATCGTAAAACAACTCAGTAATGCTACTTCACACAACCGTCTTAACCAAAATCTGGAAATTGTGTGAGGCTTACAGCAAATCCCGCCCTTTTTCATACCTTTTATTATGGCGAATGTTCGGTAAAATCTCAAGAGTTATGTGGTATAGTAATTGTATGAATAATGATTTGGATCGGAATCAAAATGATAATCTCACAAATAATGAATCGCCCACCCTGCCTAATGCTGAAAATGTAAAAGATCAACAAACTTCTATGGAATCCTCAGCGGCCATGGGTCATTCGTTTGATAAGAGTATGGATAAGAATAAAGCGTTTAAGTATGCAGTATTTTATGTGATTATTTCTGTGATTGCGATATTTGCAGGGGTCTATATTTTTGTACAGGGGTTAAGTAATCGTGGTAATAATTTTGGGAATTATATTGTTTTCTTAGTGGCTGAATTTTTGGTCATTGGCGTTATATATAGATCTCTGCTTTTGGCTGAGTCTATGATCGTACAATATAAAAAAGGGCGCTACCATTTCATTAGCCAGGCGGTGAAAAATAGTCCCAAGGCTGCTCTTTATGCTGCAATAGCTGTAGTGATTTCTTAACATTACTTCTGACGCACGATAGACCTGTAACAGCATTCACACTCCTTCTCTCTCCTGTCGCTGCTTTTGCTTCCGCTCTGGAGATTACTAATGAAGAGTCAGTGCGACGATATGCCGTTAATATGTCGATTATTGATGGAAAAATAGAGAAAAAGCACGCTCTTTTATACACCATAATTTACATAATTCTCTGTCTTCTTGTACCGATGTTTTTTGCCATTGTTGTATTTGATAGTCGTGATGCGCTACATGCTGGATTAGTGTCGCTCGTTGAGGCTATATTTCCTATTGCGGCTATGATTATAGGGATACTTATCTGTATTTCGATTTATTGGTATAAATCTGGGCGCTATTGGATTGTGAATTACCTAGTGAAAAACGGCAAAGTAGTTAACTTATTTTTTACCGCTATAATTTTTTACACGATTATGTCTTTCTTGAACCCGTCAGCTGATATGGAAGATAAATATTCAATAATATGGCTTCCTATATCTTTGATATTCTTGGTTTTAAAATTTGTCGTCTTAATTAGCCCGCTGGTGGCGCTAGCGTATGTCTCTTGGATTACAGTGTCGTGTTATATGGGAGGTCGTCACATAAAGTCTATTGAAGAGAACGTAGAAAAACGTCATTTAGATTATGCGGGGCATTACACGAATCAACCACTTTCATATAAGTGGATCAAGCCTATGATCATTGCCATTATTGCGATTCTCGTCCTGCTTGCAATACTGATTACTTTATTAATTGTAATAGGATGACAATTTGAAAATATAATAGTCGGGAGAGCTTTATGGATAATAGCCAACGCGATAATCAGAGTAACCTTATGGATAACGCGCCGATTGCTTCATCTGGAGCTGAAGATATGAAGAAGCAATTAACTTTTACGGAAACTCCAGCTGTCGTAAGTCCTTTGCCTACTGTAGTCACGAATAAAAATATGATTAAAGACAGGACTATTAGAATGATGGTGATTTTTGTAGTGATGAGTTTTATGACAATTATGCCGGTACTCGGTGAACATTATGTCGCAGGCTTTGTTAGTGCGGCATATATTATGATGCCAGATTTCATACGTAACATTTTTATAATTTATAACCTGGCATTGTCGCTTATTATGATTAAGATGTGTGTACTTAGGCAATATTGGGCAACAAATGAAGTGCTAGGACTGGTTTCAAAGATAATTATCTTGCTGATATGTACGATATTTACATTTGTGTTTGCATATGTGCTCTATGGTTATAAGATTGATTCTATAAACAATAGTGATTCCATAATAACTGTAAGCAAGGATAGTGATAAGGCGCTTGCGGCTTTTTCTACCGCAATGATGACGCTAATAATATCCATAAATTTATATATTATTATTTTTACAATTTACTTTTCTTGGGTTATACTGTCTTATCATAAAAAGTCGACGTCTAACATAGAGAAAAAGTAGACACTCCCCCCTTCTTCATGGTATAATCCATGGAGTTACGGCCCTATCGTCTAGCGGTTAGGACACCAGGTTCTCATCCTGGCAACCCGGGTTCGATTCCCGGTGGGGTCACCAAAAATATTTTGGCGGAGCTTTTTCCGTCTTTTTTATTTATGATTTATCATTGTCCATCTGCTTAACGACTTCAATGAGGTTGCGTGGCGTAATGTCGGCTTTAATCAAGTAACCATCGACGCGACCCATCACAGACTTGCGAGAAGACTCATCTTGCTCGAAATTAGTCATAATCAGCACCTTGCTATTCGGGATTAGGTCGACATCATTATTACGGAGTGAATTTAAAATCTGGTCACCGCGCTGCTCTGGCAGCATCAAGTCCAGAATAATGAGATCAAATTGCTGATTACGCGCTGCTACCAGCCCGTCATTGCCGTCAACCACCCATGTCACATCATAGCCGGCTTTTTGCAGACTTCTGACATACATTTCGCCAATAAATCGGTCATCTTCTACGCATAAAATTGTCTTTATCATAATCTCTCCTAATTTTTATACATGGCGTGATTTTTTATCCATCCGCCGTTTCTTCTTATTAATCGATTATTCAGTTGGCCGTCTTCTAGTAATTTGTCCTTAACTGTGGCGTAAATTGGTAAGGTAAATGAGAAAACTGAACCTTCATTTTCACGGGAGCGAGCGGTGATTGAGCCGCCATGCGACTCTACGAAAGCCTTGCAGATGTAAAGACCAATACCCGTACCGGCTACAGCTTCACGTGATCGATGTGAGCGGTAAAACTTGTGGAATAGATTATTTACAACGTTAGCGGGCATGCCAATTCCGTTATCGGCCACGGATATTTCTACGAAGTCACCCTTTTTCTCTGCCGAGACTGTCACTGAGCCGCCCTCGAAGCTATATTTGATAGCGTTATCAATTAGATTACCGATTACTTCCCCGATGCTGCCATGATCAGCAGCCACAGTCGGTAAATCTTCTGGAATATTGACACTAAGTAGGCGGTGCTGAGTTGAGGCACGTAGTTGCATGTCGTCGGCAATTGAGGCGTAAATGTTCGAAACGGTATCTTCCAGGAGGTAGACCTTTAGATGATGTCTATCAAATCTTGCTACATTAAGGATGTTGTCTACGTAGCTTGATAGGCGGTTGGCGGACACCGTTAGCCTTTCAAGCAGCTGTTGCTCGTCACCCTGCAGTCGCCCAGCAAATTCTTCAGTGATAATATCCAGATAGCCTCGAATAACAGTAATCGGACCACGAAGCTCATGGGCGGCAAACGATATGAAATTAAGGTCCTCTTCTTCTGGTAAATAATTGTCAGACTTATCAATGAGGAAAATAACAGTCTCTGCAACAGCGCCTTTTTCAAATGAGGCTACAACGTCAAAAATCCGTGACTTTTGGATAATATCGGGGTTGGTGCTGATGCGGCGCCAACGTCGTTCTGCTTTAATTTTTTCGTTAGAAATCTCGTGGAGCCAGTCGGAAATTGTTGGTTCATTGATGAAGTCTAGCGCCAAAAAATCTTCGCCATTGGAGTTTCGAGAAATCGGCGCGGCAGAATTAGCAAAGATGATTTTCTGATTTTTATCAAGGATGATGACACCGGTGCTGGTTTGGTTGAGGCCTTGAACGAGCGGAGTTTTTAAATTATCTGCGGGTGTAGGCTTTTTTTCTGGCTGATAATCGCCATAAATTGCCTGAAGGGCAGTCTTAAATCCAGTTTTTTCGTAACGTTTGTCGTTGGGTCGGGGCGGAGTGTCGGTGGCTAGCTCGCCAATCTTATGAGACAAGGCGGCTAATATTTTATTAAGCGGAGCAGTGATAATTTTAACGATGGAAATTGAGGATATAATCTGTAAAATCGCTGTTATGAGGACGATAATCCAGAAGTTTAGATGAGAAATAGATAATCCTGTGAGATGAAGAGTGGTGGCTAGTCCTAGTGTCACGCAGGCATTTGCTGACAACAGTACGAGTATGACTTTTTGATAGTAGTATTGTTTGTATTCTCTTAGGGTTTTGGATTTTGGGTCTATTGCCATGAAATGCCTCCCCTACCTGGAGTGAAAGCAGAAATCCAGGTTTGACCGCGATTTAAGGCAATGTCTTTTCCGGATTCATCTGTCAATTTTAATGGAGCGTTGATGTCAGTCTTTGACCAAGTTGCAGCGATGACTGTGCCATTTTGGAAGACGTAAGCCTTGCCGCTACCGGTGGTTTTGACGTCCTCATAGCCGTCGGAATTTTGCACACGAGCCTCAACACCAACTTCCATAGCGACAACAACATTTGGGGAAATCTGCCCGTCTTCACGATCAACATGCGGCGCACCGGCCATACTCCTGGCGTAAGAATTTGATTCTTTATGGTAAGTGTATGAGGTGTTGTAGGAGTATCCGCTGAGGTTTATGGCTATTTTTGTAGCATTTGGTGATTCGGCAGGTTTACCGTCCGTGCGGGTGAAGCTGGTGAATTCGGATTTGGTGTAGCCTTTGGAGTTGTTTAATTGGTCAATTCGTTCTCCTGATGTATAGACATTATGCGGCGCATAGCGGTCGCGGACTCGCCAGTAATAGCCACCATTGAAGAATTGATCGATGTCGCGGTAGCTACCATTTCTGACCTGGGCTAGTGCATTAGGACTGCCGCCAACGTGGGCGACTGATGCTTGATATGGTGCTGCCCAGCTGAGGTAATATAGCCTGAGGCTTCTGACAGGCCCGATCAGCGCTGGCTTTTCTCCTTGATATAGGGCTAGGAACCTAGTTATGCCGCCCTCTGCTACTGCCTCATAAACCACACCAGCTTTTTTCAAGCCAGACTGCGGCCGAGCGGCCGGGCTGTTCTCTATCATCACTCCAGTAACGGGCTGCTTTGTGGCGTTTTCATCAGCTACTTCTATACCAGTTAGGGGTGAGTAAAACTTTTTTGGTGTAGCTTTTTTCTTTGGTATTTGTAAATCTGTATTGGCAGTCTGCTCATATTTTATGGAATAAATAGCAATCAGAAAAACTCCAGTAATAACTAACGCGCTGGAAATTAGCGCAATTGCTAAAATATGTTTTTTCACCCACTCTTTTATCTGTTTCCAGCGGGATTCTTTTTTTCGTCCAGATTTATCTAATTTTTCTATATTCATGCTTATGCTTAGTATAGCATTTTCGGCGCATGAATAAACTATTTTTGTAGATAATTATCAATTCTTTGTAGAGTTTTTTCCTGACCAATTAGCGCCAGCGTGTCGTTCAATTGCGGACTAAACTGCGCCCAGGTGGTCACAATTCGGACCAAACTAAAGAGTATGCCAGGTTTTTGACCTGTCGTTTCCAGCAGTCCATTCAGGCAACTTTGGATTGATTCTGGCGTCCAGTTGGTAATTTTAGCGAGTTCTTGGCGTACTATGCTTAAAAGATTCTGCCGTTCTTCTTCGGTTAATTTTCGGAGTTGCTTGTTGCAGTTAATCAATTCCTCATCAATTTCAGGCTCAGTGAAGAAATAATTGGTTAATTTTGGTAAATCTTGCAACGTTTTCAAACGGTCCTGTGCTAGGGCTAAGACTTGCTTTTTATACGATTCTTTGGCGTTGTTTGATTCTTCGCCCCAGAAAGTTTCGCATCGATTATAAAGGTCGTCTAAGTCGAGCGAGCGAATCCATTGGCCGTTTAGCCAAATGAGCCGCTGCTCATCAAACCGCGCGCCTGATTTCTGGACACGGTCAAGCGAGAACTTTTCAATCAATTCATCCTTGCTGAAAATCTCTTGTTCAGTGCCGTCGTTCCAGCCGAGTTGCGCTAAGAAATTCAGCATCGCTTCTGGTAATATTCCCTCTTTTTGGTACTCGGTGACGCTTTTTGCGCCATCGCGCTTGCCTAGCTTCTTATTGCCGGTTGGCGCCATAATGTGTGGTACGTGCGCTAGAATTGGCGGCTCAATTTTCAGTGCTTCATACAAAGATAAATATTTGGGCGTACTGGCGATATATTCTGAGCCGCGAATGACATGGGTGATTTTCATTTCAAAATCGTCAATGATATGAGCAAAGTTATATGTCGGCAGTCCGTCTGCCTTGATTAGGATAAAATCGTCAAGCGCCTCTGGTCCGGCTGACAATTCACCCATGACGGCGTCTTGCCAAGAATATCGCTTAATTTCCGGAACCTTAAAACGGAGCGGCATGCCTAGCCGCCATTCTGGTGGATTCTCTGGACGATGGTCGCGGTATAAGAAAGCTCGCTTCTCGGTCTTGGCCTGGTCGCGGAAGGCTTGAACTTGTTCTGGTGTGTACGGATCGGCGTAAGCTAAGCCCTCGTCGATCATTTTCTTAGCCCACTTGAGGTAAATTTCTCGACGGTCCGTTTGGTGGTATGGCCCGAAATTGCCAGTCTCTTCAGCATTGGTGAGATTTGGTCCCTCGTCCCAATCTAGCCCCAGCCAATTTAGAGTTTTTAGAATCAATTCCTCTGCTCCGTCGACAAATCTAGCTTGGTCGGTGTCTTCGATGCGTAGGATAAAATCACCCTGATGTTTTCGGGCGATAAGGTAGGTATATAGTGCAGTACGAACATTGCCGACGTGAATATAGCCAGTCGGACTTGGCGCAAAACGAGTTCTAGTAGTCATGAATAAATTATATCACGTTAACTGATATGCTACAGGCTGGTTGCGATTTTCTGGATTTGATCATTAGAGAGATTGGCATCGCCGCTGATCTGGTATAAAATTCCGCCGTTCACCCAGGCAGCTTCTTTACCTCCGCTATAAATGGTTAATCCGTCAATCATCGTAGCATTTGGTGATTTATGTTTTTCGGAGAAAAAATCCTTAACGGCTGATGAGTTCCAGCTACTTTTTTGTTGGGTTATGGTGTAAGCTGAGCTGCCGTCGGCGTAGGCATAGCGCATGCTGACTTCGCCTGATTTGAACTTAATTGGGCCGTTTAGTGCGTAGCCGTCTGGTTTGTATCCTGGATATTTGGCGTCAATTCCTGACTGAATTGCCGCCATCCTTATGGAAATGTTTGGCATACTTAGATATGTCAAATAGCCGCCAAGTAACATTACCGCAAGACCAACAGAAAAGGTATTCAGCCAGCGTAGTGCGCTGCCTTTTTTCTGGCGTCGTCGAACTTTTTTATTGCTAGTAATTTCCTTTGATAAGGCTTTTTCGATAGCCTCATTTTTTAATTCTTTGGCGGTTTTTATGGCTGGCTTTTCGATTTTTTTCGGGTCAACTAATGGATTATTATTGGTAGCTAGCGGTCGACGATCTTTTCGTAGTTTGCCATTAACGCTAAGATTTCCGTTTTGGGCACGACGAATGACCGGATGAGCCTCGGCCGGGCGGTTAACGACGATTCGCTCTGGGGTTGGCTTGCTGACTGTCGGCGTAGCAAATTTCTTTACGGCAACATGTTGCTGCACGGAAGTGCGGGTCTTCTGAGGTTTGGCAGCCAGTGCTGTACGTTGCGGCATCTTAACGTGTCGGCGATTTAAAGTACTCGATTTTTGAATGTGATTAGCATGGATGTTTGATACTGCGGTACCGCGGCTGTTGATTGGCTGTACCTTTTTTACTTCAGTTTTCTTTATATCAATGTCATCCATCACCATGCCAGTTATGGTGTTGTAGGCTCGCCCATTGATGACTACATAATTTTTACTTGTCATTAATCCCCCTAATGTTTATTCCTGTATATATAGTACAAATCGCCTACGGTTTTTTCAAGTATGCAAATATGCTATAATTTCCGTAATTATGTATCGACAAAGAAATCGTACTAAGGAACTCGCAAGGCGAGCCTTTGTGTACACGTTAATGACATTATCGCTTATTACTCTTCTGGTATTTTTAACTTTTAGAATGCTTGGCTATACATTTAATCCTAATACAAAAGAATTACAGCAAACAGGACTAGTCCAATACGAATCTCACCCAAGCGGAGCGCTGGTCTATGTTGATGATATGGAGTTGCGTAGGACCTCAACAAAGAGTACTGTGCTTCCAGGAAAGCATACATTTGCAATGAAGTTAAACGAATACGAGCCATGGCAGAAGACCCTAGATATTAAATCTAACACCGTAACCAATCTGAATTATGCCAGGCTCATTCCGATAAAACGCGACACTACGGAGGTAAAAACCTTTGATTCGGTGCAGGCCATCTCCTTATCGCCGAACGGTGGTTTTTTGATGGGCTTTGGCACAAAGGACAAAACTCCGTTCATGACTGTCGGTGATATCCGCGACACCAATAAAGGCAAAGAGAAATTTACGGAATATAATCTAAGTACAAGTCTCTTGGCTGGCTATTCCCTGTCTGCTGACGGTCACGTATTTTCGGTGGCGGAATGGGACCGTGACTCACGATACGTTTTAGTCAAGCACTCATATCCAGCAGAAAATAATGCCACGGGCGTGCAGTGGCTGGTTTTTGACAGAGAGAATCCGGAGAAGATTATCGATGTAACGACTATGACGGGCTTAAGCATAAGGCAAATTAGTTTCGCAGGAACTGGCGCTCACTCGGTATATATTTTGCAGGAGAGCGGTGAGCTTCGTCGAGTTGATCTAGATAGTTCAACGATTTCTAGTCCAATTTTAACTGGCGTAGAATCATTTAAATTATATGGCGATGACCGGCTGTCTTACGTGTCGGTTGTTGACGGTAAAAAAGTCGCGGGTATTTGGAAGCGGGATTGGAAAGAGCCGTTCGTTATCGGTAAATTCACCACAGATAAGACGCCAATTATTCGGACCTCTCGCTATTTTAATAAAGACACTGTAGTTTTAGCGGTTGGTCAGGATATGACAATTTATAGAGGAAATATATCAGATTCTAAGGACCGACAGAAAGAATTTTTACAGACTGCAAAAAACATTAAGACTGAAAACGCAACGACAAGTATGACCCTGGATAATGCTGGGCGGTTTATAGTGGCACAAAACGGTGCAGCGTTACAGTCATATGATTTAGAGCGTAAAGAGTTGTCTCAGGTGTTTAATATTGGTGTTGCGCAAGAGGTGAAATGGCTTGATAATTTCTATATCTGTAGTGTATCTGCTAATGGAAAGATGGAGATTCGTGAATTTGACGGTACTAACGCACATACTTTGCTGGACGTAAAAAGCGGCATGGATTCGGTTTTATCAGCTAACCAGCGCTACGTCTATGGAATTACAGTTAACGCGTCTGGAAAATTTGTCCTGAATAAAATGAATATGGACAATGGCTCAATAGGATTCTTTAACTAAAAAATTAGTTTATCTACCGAATAATCTCTCTATAAGTGTTGGCTCGGGCTTTCCTGGAATAGCAGATTTGTTATTCTGTGGCTGACTTGTGCTGGATTCAGTTGTTGTGGTAGCTTTATTTGGGTCAGGACTGATCTGCTCGGCAAAAATCAATAAGCGCTTCTCTGCCGTACCTAAAGGTACGCAGCTAACTAGCGTCAACATTGGCTTATCTGTGTTTAACTGAACCTTCGAGACTTCAGTTGGCATAACAACCTCGGTGGAGGTAATTTTATAAGTGTAGCGCTTACTGTTGTAATTCATATAGATGATGTCGCCCTTGACTAGTTTTTCATTCTGGGCAAACACAAACTTATAGTCTCCTGCGGCAAAGGCATCATTACTGGAGTGTGCGGCAAAAACTGCGTTACCTACCTGTCCTGGCACGGCGCTAGCTCCAGGAATTGAGAAGTGTGCTACTCCTCGCCTCATGGCTTCTGACTGAGATTTTGTATCGCTAGCGGCACCGTAAACTACAGGAGCATCAACATTGATTTTAGGAATAATGATTCGAGATTCAGAGCTAACCGTAACATCTGTGGACGCGTCAACAATAATATTCTGAGGATTAATTGCGCCAGGTGTAGTGTAGGCGGCTACTGCTCCAAAAATGATGCGATTATATTGTAAAAACATGAAAATTAGTAGCACTGACAGGCCAGCAATCGCCGGGATAAAATGGCGAGATTTTTTGACCTTCTTGGCGGAATCTCGAACTTTTTGTTGAATTTGGCTACGGAGCTCTTTTATGGCGACCTTCTGTGGGTCCAGGGGCTCATCGGCGCCTGAATTTGCCTGCCTATTCTCCCTATTTAGCCTAGATATCTCACGGTTTTTTGCATTAATATTTTCAGCGTAATAACGCTCGTAGTACATTTGATAGTATTTTTGCCAAGCACTGTGATATTGTTTCCATTGGTCGGCTGAAACTTGGGTGTGGATAGCCGAAGTTTTATGCTGGACTGGGCTTATTACGGTGTCTGATTTTTTTTCTGGCTGGTCTGTTGGTGTCTCCTGGGTAATTGGTGCTGTTCGCATAGCGTGGCTGGAGCTAGCTTTTTGGTCGTAATTTGATTGAACTTGAGGTGTCTGCTGCGAGCTAATATATTGAGGTCGAGTCTCATTGGTTGGATTGCTATTCGGTTTCGTTTGAGGTTGTGACTGCTGGGGAGTGGCTTGATAATCTTCTGATCGAGCATAGATAGCGTCAAGTTGTCCACGAATAACATCAGCAGCGGCGCTCTGCGAAGCTGCTGGATCACGAGCTGGCGGCGTAAGAGGTCGGCGCTGATCTGATTGCGGCATGCCCACTCGACCGTTTGATTGATCATCCGTCGGATACATAACTTCCCTTATTATACGGTAAATTAGCGGTAAATAAAAGTCGTGCTTGTGAGCGGGGGTTTATTATGCTACAATCATACGGTAGTTTGAAGCGTTCTCTTGTGCCGCGGTGGCGGAATTGGTAGACGCGCTAGACTCAAAATCTGGTGAGCAATAGCTCGTGCCGGTTCAAGTCCGGCCCGCGGTACCAGAGACGGCTTCAGGCTTAATCGTCCAACTTTTGGGCGATTTTTTTATGAAGAAATAGCAGTACTAATGGCTGCTAGCGGTGCCTCTGGCGACCAAATTAAATAGCTCGCGGCACGTGCGCCAACGGTCCCTCGCCAGATTGCCATTGGAGCGTCCCATTTTTGGGTGACAACTTCACCGCCGTGGGCAATTATTAGGTTGTCTGCATGAAAAACACAAATAGTTACGGGATATGTAATGGTAAATTTGTGAAGTGTCTCAACAAGTTGCGCCAGCTGAATGCTAAAAGTAATCATCTTTGGGTAATAAATGGCGCGAAAGATTTTCTGAACTTGCGCCAGGCTTGCCGCAAAAACCACGCGCGGATTATCTAAGATCTCCTGGAGGCCGTTCTGGACCAGGTCAATCGCATCTCTTGTTAACACTACTGGGATTTCTGACTTTTTTATCAATTCTTCATAAACAATTGACGTCTGACTGTTGCGTCCAGCATCGCCACATAACAGTAACGCGTCTGCCCATTTTTCTAAGGCTAGAGCTTCACTTAGGGCTTCGTTGGCTAGACTGCCCGATTGGTTGGTTGGTGCAAATAATACATCGGTCATTACCGTGGGGACACTTTTTTTCAATACATCAGGCAGTAATACGCGAGCTTCGCCGACACCGGCTTTAAGAGCTTCTTGATAACTTTCCGCGACCGCTAAAAACCCTAACTTATTGCCGCCAATAATCCCCAGCTTCCCTGCTTGATCGCGCCGTTCCGGTTTATTCCATTCAACATCAGGAAAAAGCGGTTTGCCCGGTTCTTGTCTGTGCCAAAATTTCATGTCCATTTACAAATCCACCTCAATGCTCACCGGACAATGATCGCTACCCATTTGTTCGGGGTGAATTTGTGGATTAGTAACGCGATTTGCAATTTCACGTGATACCAACCAATAGTCAATCCGCCAACCGACATTGCGAGCCCTAGCATTAGCCCAGTGCGTCCACCAAGTATAAGCACCGGTTTTTTCGGGAAAAACTGCCCGGAACGTATCAATAAAGCCAGCATCCAAATAATTCTGGAAGCCTTCGCGCTCTTCGTCGGTGAAGCCGTGTTTGCCAACGTTAGGTTTGGGGTTTGCCAAGTCAATTTCTTTATGCGCCACGTTCATATCGCCGCAGTATAGTACCGGCTTTGACAGTTCTAATTCCTGCAGATAAGCTAATACTGCCTTATCCCATTTTTCATAGCGTAAGCCCAGTCGGCTCAGGTCTCCTTTGGAGTTTGGTGTGTAGCAAGTAACTACCCAAAAACTGTCAAACTCAGCCGTGATAATCCGCCCCTCGTCAGCTGGATTGCCATATCTATCACCAGTTAGGTCGAATCTTTCAATTATATTTTGTGGAAATCCATCATGCCAATTCAGTGGTGGGATTTTTGAGAAAATTGCCGTGCCAGAATAGCCTTTTTTAGCGGCCGAGTAGAAATGCTCGTGATAATCTGGCAGGTCGATTTCAACTTGGTCTCGTGCGGCCTTGGTCTCTTGTAGACATAAAATATCTGGATTGTACTTATTGATGAATTGTGCAAATTCACCCTTGTTGATGACTGCGCGAATACCGTTTACGTTCCAGGAGAATAGCTTCATATGATTATTATAGCGTGGTAATATCATTTAATGAATATACCGCTGGTGTATAGTAAGTTTTTAAGTGAGATTTCTAGTGGTTTTATGGATGTTGGGGGTATAAAGACTGCTTACTATTTTCATCATAATAACTCAGATAAAACCATCCTGTTGATTCATGGTATTGGCGGAGACTTTCATGGAATGATCCCGCTGGCGTACTGCTTGAAAGATAATGCGAATATTTTATTTGTTGACCTGCCCTCGCATGGCAATAGCCAATTGATTAAAAATACAGATGTTAGAAATATTGAAGATTGGGCGAAAGGCTTGATAGTGGCTTTTAGAAAAAAGAACTTACAAATTGATGTAGTGGTTGCTCATTCATTGGGTTGTTTGGCGGCTCGTAAGGTGAATTGTCCTAAGATTTGGTACGTCAACCCACCGATTAAGGCTTCAGCTGCAGTGAAGGTTTCTTCCGCGATTTTGTATCATATTCGTTGGATAAATCAGTATGTTTATTTAAATTATTATTTTTCAGTATTGCGTGGTGTATGTTTGATGAGAGATAAACAAAAGAATACGATAAATCTAGTAAAATGGCTGACAAAAAATACCAACGTAACCTCACGACAATACCTGGAGCAAGCAAGGATAGCTCGAGATATTCCCATAAAAGAGAGGTCGGTTAATTCCGGGAAAGAGTTTACGGGAATGATCGTGGGAAGATTTGATAAAATTACCCGCCCCGTTCGACCGTCTGGGCTGAGAATTGATAAATTTGTTGAGCTTGAGACTGGTCATCTGTCGGTTCTGGACAGTCCAGAATTAATAGCGAAACTAATATTGTCAGAATAAATTTTGCTATACTGTAGATATGAGTAAGAAGGCTGATAAGAAACTAATTGTTGATATGATTTCTGAAAGTGAGTTTACTGTTCAGGGTCACGGTGTACATACGGCTTATAAAGAGATTACAGATGCACTGCAAAAAAGAAAAGATATTGATATCAAAGTAAACTCTAAGCGTCCAGCTGACATTATTCATATTCAGACTATGGGGCTTTACTCTTTTCGCCATTTGATAAGGAGAGGTGGAAAAAAAGTAGTCTCTGCCCATATTGTGCCAGATAGCTTTATTGGTTCAATTAAAGGAGCTAAATATTGGAAGCCTCTGAGTAGGATGTGGCTGAAATTTTTCTACAAGAAGGCGGATTTGGTTTTGGCATGCTCTGGTATGGTTGCCGATGAGCTTATAAATGACATGAATGTTCCTAAAACTAAGGTTCTTTACAATACAATCGATATGTCGAGGTATAAGCATTCGGCTGCAGAAAAGAAACTAGCTCGAAAGAAGCTTGGTCTTAGCGACAATGATTTTGTAGTGATGGGAAATGGTCAGGTTCAGCCACGAAAACGCCTAGATATTCTGATAAAAGCAGCTAAAAAAATGCCAGATGTAAAGTTTTTCTGGGTGGGAGGCATTCCATTTAAGAACCTAGGAGCAGATTATCATGCTATGCAAAATATGATAAAAAGTGCCCCTGACAACCTTACAGTGACTGGTGTTATTCCTCTGGAGGCTGTTAAGGATTATTATGTGGCGGCTGACGTGTTTGTCCTTCCTGCTATGCAAGAAAACCATCCTATGTGTGTATTGGAGGCAGCAGGTGCTGGATTGCCGATTATTTTACGAGAAATACCTCAGTACGATGATACATTTAAGGGTGATGCCGTTATGGCCAAAACAGACGATGAGTTCTTAGATTTGATTGATTTACTTCGTAAAGATAAAAAGGCTTATAGTAAAGCGTGTCTTGGAGCTGAGAAAATTGCCAAAAGGTTTGACAGTAGTGCTGGTGCTGAACGATTAGTCGAGTTTTATCGGTCTTTGGTATAGATGGTATAATGAGAATATGAAGATAGGACTTTTTACGGATAGTTATCGGCCGTCTATTAATGGGATTGTTTATGTAGTCGAATCGCTGAAGCGTGAGCTGGAAGCTTTGGGGCATGAGGTTTACGTTTTTTGTCCGGCGAAGTCCATTAGTCCATCTAAGCAGGCGGAACTTCTGCATGAGGATGACAATAGCCGGATCGTTCGTTTTCGTTCTATTAAAGGGGCGTTTTTTGATGATTATGACACGTCGGTATTCTTCCCTCCTGTGGTGCAGCGTCAAATTGCCAATATGAATCTGGACGTTGTTCATATTTTTACGCCGTCGCAAATTGGATTATTGGGAGTAAAAGCGGCGAAGAAAAATAATATTCCGCTTATTATTCAGCACTGTACTGATTTATATGAGTTTGTTGATCACTATCCGGCGGTTCTGCCAGGAGCGCTGGCTCTAGCGGGAATTGTTTTTCCTCTGTCGGTCAAGCTGAACGGTCAGGATCTGTTAGAGGTTGCCAAGCTTTATCGTCCGCGTAATGGTGTGACAAAATGGAACAAAGATATTATTGAGCGCGTTATTACTATTCTATACAGCAAGGCGGACGCGGTTATCGCATTATCACGTAAGAGTCGCGACCAATTACAATCTTGGCAAACGGAAGATTATAGCTATGACATTACTTTAATGCCAAATGGTGTTAATGCCCTACCAAAACCAAAGTCTGAGCGGATAAAAGAGTTTCGAGAACAATGGGGTTTGAGGGAAAAAAATGAGGTATTTGGCTTTGTCGGGCGCTTAGGTGAAGAGAAAAACCTACCAATTCTCATTGAAGCATTTGATAAGTTTATCGCCCTAGCTAGACCGAAGTCGAAGTTACTGTTTGTTGGTGATTTTGAATATCGTCAAAAATTGGAAGAGATGGCTGCTGAAACAGATTTTGCAGGTAGGATTATATTTACTGGTGCTATGCCTCGTGAAGACTTGGGCGTGGCGTATAGTGTAATGAATGTATTCACCTTCCCTTCGTTAAAGGATACGCAAGGCTGGGTCCTTCATGAAGCGGCTCATGCTGGTAAGCCGATTGTAATTATCGACAAAGAGGTTTCAGAGGTAGTTAAAGACGGGATTAATGGCTATTTCGCGGAAGATACTCCAGAAAGTGTATCTGAGAAGGTGATTTCAATTCTAAAGAGTCCGAAAAAGCAGGCAGAGTTTAGCATTGAAAGTAAAAAGCTTGCCAGCAAATTTACTGAACGCAGTCAGGTCAAGAAGCTGGAGAAGCTTTATAAAAATTTGATTGAAATACGGGAAAATCAGTAGAAGTTTTATCTGTTAGAGATTAGACGCCTGGCCTCCCTGTCTTGATCGCGGCGCTTGATAGTTTCGCGTTTATCGTAGGTTTTTTTACCTCTAGCTAGGGCAACGACCACTTTGATAAATTTTCCATTAGTCAATAATTTGGTTGGCACAATAGTCATGCCTTGCTTTTTGGCATCTGTAAAATGGGCAAGTTGTTTTTTGCTGACTAATAATTTTCGTGCCGAAGTATCGACTGATCGGGTGTTTGCTTCTCCGCGGACGTTTAGCCGTAACGAAAAACTAGCGTTATTTAGCCATAGCTCGTTATTTTTTAAACTGACGAAAGCGCCCTTCAACTGAACATGCCCTTCCCTGGCGGCGCGCACCTCCAGCCCAGTTAAAACCAGCCCAGCTACAATTTCTTCGCCCAACTCATAGTCAAACCGAGCTCGTCGGTTAATGACGGCTTGGGTGTTTGGTTTTTTCGTTTTTGGCTTTGGCATGGGTATATTATAGCAGGTTTAATGACCTGGAGAGATAGAAATTTATATTATGCCATAAGCATGTTAAAAATACAATATATAACCCTTGAAAAGAGTGTGTCATTTTTGTCATACTGGATGAATGCGTGGAGAAAAAATGTCTGGCCGCGAAGGCTTATTACTTAATGGCGAGCAAGATCAAGTTCCTCTTGGTGAAATTGTACAGCTATCTCAGATTCGTGGCGACAGGAATAGAGTAACGACCGCCTTGAAGGACAGTATCCTACAGGAAGGGCTGCTCTACCCACCAATTGTAGCTAGCGTTTCTCCTGCTTTACTGGAGGAGTATATTGGCTTTACAAATCGTACATGGGGCGGTGATGCGAAGTTTGATGACTTTACTGACAGGCTGCGTCTAGATGGCAATTACTATCTTATGGTAGCTGGACATACCAGATGTGCGGCTGTTGAGGAACTCATCAACGAAGGCGCACTTCCTGTTGATACTGAGATGCCGGTTAAGGTGGTAAAAATGGATTCAGTCATGGATATTGTCTCAGTTCAGCGGGCTGATAATCTACACAGCGCACCTCCGAAAGAGCGTGAAGCTATGGCTATCGTGGAGCTGTATGTTTGGGGTTTGGAGAATGGCAGTTGGAGCAATAAGAAAGAATTTCTCAATAGCCAGTCTAGTCAAAACATTAATATCACGAGAGGCACACTACGTGATGCTTTACATTACGCTAATCTGCCATCAAGAATTCGGAATTTCATTTTAGGGGGTGCAATTAAGTATTCCGTGGGAGTCGAGATGGGTGCTGGCGTTCCTGTTATGCTGGACTTTTTTGCTTATAAAATGGGCTTTTCTGGGTTTGATGATTCGGCGATAAACGAAGAATCCAAAAGACAAATTTGGTTGGCTACTGAAGTTTGTTTGGATAGGCTGTGTATTGAAATAGTTGGTGGCAATCGGAATACAGGAAAGAACAGAAGTATTTTGGAGTCTAGAGATCTCATTAAGAACGAACTTAAGAGAATGAAGAGTGTGATGGCGCCGGTGTCGGACGAGCCGTTATTTACTTTACAGGAGCCGCCGTCGCAGATTATTGATGGTGAAATTAGAAATCTTCGTCAAGCACTTAATGATATGACTGTAAGACATGCCAGCGGTTTATTATTGTATATCATTAAGGGTCAAGAGGGGTTGCTGGGTAGTGCTGAAGTGGATGGTTTATTAGAGAAACTTAAGTCCGCAGAAAACTATGAGTATCAGAGTTTGGGTGGAATAGCCTTATCTGCAAGTATCTAATACTTCTCCCCCGCCTTTGCTATAATAAGTCGGATGATAGCCGATATTCACATCACCGAAAAAAGTTTTGGCGACAAGACGTTGATGCGCGACGTTAAGTTTAGCGTGGATGACGGCGAGAAGGTCGGTGTGGTCGGCCGCAATGGCGTCGGCAAGTCAACGTTGTTTGGAATCTTAGCGGGCACGGACACTGACTACGCTGGCGAGGTGATTTTTCGGCGCGGCATCACTGTGGCCAGTACGGCGCAGGAGCATCACGGCTTGGGTGATCAGACGGTGCTTGCCTACATCCTAGCGGGGCTGCCGGAATACGCGGCCCTAAAGAAAATTATCGATGAGTACCCTGAGACCATGGGTGATAATATGCGCAAAATTGAGGAATACACCCAGGCGCTGGAGCGATTTGACCAGAAAGGGTTTTATCAGATCGAGGAGAAGATTAGGCGGGAGCTCGATAATTTTCAGCTGAGCGGGTACGGCGAGCGGCCGCTTGGTTCCCTGTCGGGTGGCCAGAAGCGGCTGGTGGAGATTGTGAAGATCATGCATGCGGGGGCGCATCTGGCGCTGATTGACGAGCCGACTAATCACATGGATTATGTGGCCAAGCAGCAGTTTATAGACTGGATGAGTTCGCAGCCGCGCCAGGCTATGTTGATCATCACGCACGACCGCGACGTGCTGAGTCGGGTGGATCGGATTGTCGAGCTTAAAGACGGCCGAGCGATCAGCTACCGCGGTAATTATGATGCTTACCTCAAGCAGAATGCTCAGGCGACGGCGGCGGGTATGAATAATTTTGAGCAGGTTGAGAAGCGGATAACTAACCTCAAACAAAAGGTGCTGGATTATCAGCGGCTGAAGGAAAAGTCGCGAAACCCCGGTACCATCCAGAAGTTTAAGCGGCTGGAAAATGAAGCGCGGGCCGAGCTGGCGGAATTGTCAGAGATGGACAAGCCGACCTTTTGGATTGATAAGGAGTCGGCTGGGCAGCTTGATTATAAGTCGGCTGAACGTTACGGCAAGTTTAAGGCGCGTAATATCCGGCTGTCGATGAAGGATGCGGCTAGCCGAAGCCAGCATGTGCTGGTGCGAGTTGAGGACGCGGCGGTTGGCGTCGGCGAGCGGATATTATTTGAGGGGGTGAATATTGATTTGCGTGAGGGCGAGGCGGTGGAGCTGCGCGGCCGTAATGGCGCTGGTAAGACGACATTGATTCGGATGTTGTTGGCGAGCGGTGGTGCGGCTGCTCGGGCATCTCATAAAATAATCCGGGACCCGCTAAAGCCAGCCCAGATTTTTTCTGAGATGCCACTCGCGTCCAACGCGTCGACTGCGACACCTCCAGCGCAGGAGCGTGGCGTAGTCGTCACCCCCGTCCTCTACTCCGGCAATCTCTTCCTCGATCCGCAGGTGCGGGTGGGTGTGTATGAGCAAGAGATCGATGAGCGGTATTTGGCGGATCCGCTGGAGGTGGCGATTGAGAAATTATACCTTAGCCGCGATCTGCCGATTTCTGAGACGAAGATTCGCCAACTACTGGCTGACTATTTGTTTACCGAAGCCGATCGGATGACGCCACTGGCGCGCTTGTCGGGCGGACAAAAAGCTCGCTTTCAGATCATTGCCATGCTGGCGAATGACCCGCAGCTACTAATCCTGGATGAGCCGACCAACCACCTTGATCTGCCAAGCATCGAGGAGTTGGAGACGGCGCTGGCGAAATATTCTGGCGCTATCCTCTATGTCAGCCACGACAATTATTTCCGCCGAGAAATCGGCGGCGAGGTGGTGCAAATCGGTGCAGTATGAAAATCCCGCCACTGTTAGGCGGGATAATTCGTATTCAAATACGTATTTTTAATCAGCCAATAAGCCGTTCTTGCGCAACAAATCTTGCAGCTTTGGTCGGTCAAAACCAAGCACCAACTCCCCGTTAATGTCGGTAACCGGCACGCCTTGGAAATTGCCACCGTTTTTATTTAGCAATTCTTCCTTAGCGCTCGGATCGGCCTCAATATCCTTAGAAACAAAATCAATACCCAACTTTTTTAGCCATTCCATTTCCGTGTGGCAAAACGCACACCAGCTGGTGCTATATACAACAACTTTTGTGTCTTGGTGGTTGTTCGTCGTATCTTCGCTCATATACTCCCCTATTTACTAACAGTCTCAATTATAGCATATTGGCTACGCTTATTAAGAATTCTTAGAAGTCAGGTGCCAGCCTTTGCACCATTCACAGCGATACACGTCAATGGATAAATTTGGATTGACTAGTTCTTGGGTATCCGCGGCTTGGCGTGCTTTTAATTCTGTCGAGAAGTGTCGCTTTTTCTGACAATTAGCCAGACCAGTAATTGACATCAATGATGTTTTCTGTGATTTTTGACTATTTTTTGGATAATTTCGCCGAGGCATCTTGCAAAATAGTATAACAGATTGATATAGTGATAAGTAATTATGAAGGAAACTGATGCTTCTGCTAGTAAAACAGACGACTTTAATGTGGCAATGCTTTTGACGAAGACGATGATTGGTACGACGTGGCGGATGTTTTTGCCGACAGTTGGTTTAACTTTGTTGGGATTGTGGCTGGATGATAGAACTGGACTAAAGCCTAAGTTGACGCTTATGGGAATTGTCATTGGCGTGATTGTTGCGGCTGTTCTGGTATTTTTGCAAATTGCTAAGATTAAGCGACAGGAGTCGAAGAAATGATTAATTATATAGCAAGTGCTGGTCCGCACATTTCGGTAAAAGTTGACGAAGTTTTTAGTATAGCTGGCGTATCAATAACTAATTCACATTTGGTTGGTATCTTAGGTTTGGTAGCGTTAGTGTGGCTAATGTTCCGCACGCGAGCAGCAGTTTTAGGGAAAAAGAAGCATAATTTCGCAACCATGTTGGTTCAGTGGACTTTTGACGGACTATATAATACTGTTCACCAGGTTATCCCCGACGAGAAGTGGGCGCGTAAAGTAGCGCCGCTGTGCATTACCCTGTTCTTCTTTATTGTCGCGCAGTACTGGCTGGGACTTTTGCCGATTGTTGGTCCAATTACCATCGGCGAGCATCACACACCTCTATTCCGTGGTGGCGTAGCGGATCTTAATATGACGTTTGGGCTAGCAATTGTGACAATTGTGGCCGCACAAGTTTATGCCTTTAAATATTTAGGTTTTAAGGGGAATATGGGGCGATATTTTGTTAATCCACTGCGCGATCCAATTATGGCGTTCGTTGGTATTTTGGAGTTAGTGGCAGAGTTTTCGCGAATGCTAGGTCTGAGTTTCCGCCTGTTTGGTAACGTTCTGGCGGGTGAAATTCTCTTGGCTATCATTGCTTATATGACGCAATTCATGTCACCAGCAGCACTGCAGCCGTTTTATTTCTTTGAATTGTTTATCGGCGGTATTCAGGCATATATTTTCTTTATGTTATCGACAGTGTTTATTTCCCTGGGGCTGGCTCACCATGATTCGCACGAGCCAATTGATGACGTTCACTCCTCTACCGAAACTAAGAAATTGGCGGCGGCAGAAAGTGATTAAATTAGTTAACAATTAATTAAAGGAGAATATTAACAATGGAAGCACTATCATTTGCACTTACCTACGCAATCCCAGCTGCATTTGCGGCAATCGGAGCTGCAATCGTTGGCGCAGCTGCTATGAACGCTGCTGGCCGCAACCCAGAAAAAATCAACGACCTACGTACTATGATGATTTTGGGTATCTCTTTTATCGACGCGATCGCGATTATCGGTTTCGTGGCGGCAATCGTCGGCAAAGTTATGTAGTTTCGGGAGTAAATTGTGGAGAAAATATTAACACAATTTGCCAATTCTGGCGCTTCGGAGAAAGCCGATTTGCTTGGTTCGCTAGGAATTGATTGGACATTGCTGGCTCTTCAGACGGTAGCGTTTCTGATTTTGCTTTTCGTGCTGCGTAAATTTGTTTATCCGCCGATGATGGAGATGCTTATCAAACGCGAGAAAGATTTGCGGGCGGCGGATTTGGCGGCAAAATCTGCTAAAGAAAATGCTGATAAAGCCGAAGAAATGACTGCTGAGATGATGCGAAAAGCCCGAGTTGAAGCTAGTAATATTGTAGCGTCAGCTCGAGAAGAAGCAGCTGAGGTTGTTGAGGAAGCGGCTAAAAAAGCCACCGCCAAGTCGGAGGCCTTGATTAAAGAAGCTCATAATACAATTGCCCAGGAAGTTAAAAACGCTAAGAAAGAATTGCATAATTCAACTCTGGAATTGGTAGCTGAGGCGGCTGGCAAAGTCTTAAACGAGAAGATTGATTCTAAAAAGGATGCAAAGCTAATCTCGACCGCGCTAGAGGAGGCTGAATAGATGCGATTGGTGTCCAGGCGAAAGTTGGCAAAATACGCAGCTGAGCAGATTATTGCTGGCAATGATACGATTATGGAAGAGATTGCTAGTTTGTTGGTTTATGAAAAACGCCAGCGTGAGATTGAGCTATTAGTGAGGGATGTCGAAGCAGAATTGGCTGAGCATGGTGAAATCGTGGCGTCAGTTGAAAGCGCAAGAAAGCTTGATGTTGATACAAAGCGGGATATAGAAAAATATCTGATGTCTGCAGTGGGCGCCAATAATAATAAGTCGAAGGTGACGCTGAAGGAGTCAATTAACCCAACGCTAATTGGTGGCTTCAAGCTACGGACGCCGACCGCAACGCTGGACGCGACAATTGCCAAGAAATTAAACGACTTGCGGGCAAAGAAAATCTAGGAGGAAAAATGAGCAAGATTGATGTGACAGAACTAGCCAAAAGCCTGCGGGAAAAAATCGCGCAGCTGGAGGCGACGGAAGGACTAGCGGACGCTGGTGTGGTCATCCGCGTCGGTGACGGCGTGGCATGGGTGCACGGCCTCAGTAAGGCTGGCTACAGCGAAGTGCTAGAAATTGAGACTGATGGCGGCGTGGTAGAAGCGTTTGCCCTGAACTTGATGGAAGACGAAATCGGTGCGGTGATCCTCGGCGGCGAAGAAAAAGTTAAGGCTGGCGCCAGCGTTCGCCGCAAGGGTGCGGTGCTGGATGTGCCGGTTGGCGAGGAGCTGCTCGGCCGTGTGGTTGACCCGCTCGGTCGGCCGCTGGATGGCGGACCAGCTATCAAGACCAAAAAACGTGGGCTGATTGAGCGCCCAGCCATCGGCGTGATGGGCCGTAAGTCGGTGCATGAGCCACTGATGACCGGTATAATGTCAATTGACGCCATGTTCCCAATCGGTCGCGGGCAGCGCGAGCTAATCATCGGTGACCGCCAGACGGGAAAGACGGCCATTGCTATCGACACCATGATCAACCAGGCACGGCAAAAGACTGGCGTGGTCAACGTCTACGTGGCGATTGGACAGAAATTATCAAAGATTGCCCGGCTGGTTGACCGTCTGAAAGAAGAAGGCGTGATGGAGCAAACCATCGTGGTGGTGACCAGTCCGTCGGACGCAGCTTCCCTCTTGTACCTGGCGCCATATGCTGGTACCGCCATGGGCGAATATTTCCGCGACAACGGCGGCCACGCGCTGATGATTTATGACGATTTGACCAAGCACGCGGTGGCCTACCGCCAGATGTCGCTGTTGCTACGCCGTCCACCAGGACGCGAGGCTTATCCTGGTGATGTCTTCTATCTACACTCTCGCCTGCTGGAGCGTTCAGCCAAGTTGTCGGACGAATTGGGCGCTGGTTCATTGACTGCCCTGCCGATCATCGAGACGCAGGCTGGTGACATCTCGGCGTACATTCCGACCAACGTGATTTCCATCACCGACGGTCAGATTTTCCTGGAGACTGACCTGTTTTACCAAGGTATTCGTCCAGCCATCTCTGCCGGTCTATCAGTTTCCCGTGTCGGTGGTGCTGCTCAGACCAAGGCAGTTAAATCAGTTGGCGGTAACCTGAAGCTCGGTCTTTCGCAGTTCCGTGAGTTGGCATCATTTGCTCAGTTTGGCTCGGATCTGGATGATGCGACCAAGGCACAAATTGACCGCGGTCAGCGCTTGACTGAGCTTCTCAAGCAGCAGCAGTACCAGCCGATGAGCGTTTGGGAACAATTTGTCAGCATCCATGCGGTGACCAGCGGTGCCTTTGACAATGTGCCAGTTGCTAAGATCAAGGAAGCGCAAGCTGCCCTGCTGACACAACTTTGGAAAAATAACAAAGACGCAATGCGTGAACTAAACAAGGGCGCCAAGCCAACCGACGAGCAAATGAAGCTGATTGACGAGGCAACGCAGGCAGCGGCGAAAGGGTTTGAGGAGTAACCCATGCCGAGTACCCGTGCGCTGAAAAATCGCATTCGCTCGGTAGATTCGACCAAGCAAATCACCAAGGCGATGCAGCTCGTGGCCGCTAGCAAAATGCGCCGCGCCCAAGAGGCGGACAAGGTATCAGCGCCCTACACCATGGCGGCTGAGGAATTGCTGAGTTACCTAGCCAGCCAAGGTGCGACGGATAATCACCCACTGTTTAAGCGCCGCAAAATCACCAAGCGCTTGATCATCGTTATCGCCAGTGACAAAGGCCTGGCGGGTGCGTACAACACTAATGTGCTGAAAAAGTATCTGGAACTTTTACACCGTGACGATGAGCGCGGTATTGAGAATCTGACCTTGACAATTGGGCGTCGGGCTTCACAGTTTGCCTCGCGCCTGAAGGATACGAAGATTATCGGTAACTATGACGATTTACCGGATCAGCCGTCGGGATTGACCTTTCATACTATTCTAAACACCGCGACTAGCATGTTTGAGAATGGTGAAGTTGACGCAGTAACACTGGTATACACGCGATTTATCAATAGCATGGTGCAGACGGCGGAGTTGTCGCGCTTGTTGCCAGCTGGCACGAAGACGTTGATTGATCCGAGCGAAGTTTCTAACACAGTTTCTGATGCCAAGTACGAGCCAAGTATCCCAGAGGTGCTGGACGCTGTGGCGAATCGTTTGACGGGTGCGCGGCTGCTCCAGGCGCTGCTGGACGCCCGTGCTAGTGAGCACTCTATGCGGATGATGGCCATGAAAAATGCGACGGATAACGCGTCTGACCTGGTGGACGATCTGACTTTGGCGATGAACAAGGCTCGTCAGGGTGCGATTACCCAGGAATTGGCAGAGATTTCTGGCGGTGTGGAGGCGATGGAACAATGATAAAGGAGAACAAGATGGCAAAAGATTTAGGAAAAATTATTCAAATCGTTGGCGTGGTGGTCGATGTGGAGTTTCCACGCGACGTTAAACTGCCGGCAATTTATGACGCGTTACATGTCAAGAATGGTAAAGAGACGTTGGTGTTGGAAGTAGCGCAGCACCTCGACGAACACACGGTGCGGACAATCGCGCTGTCGTCGACCGACGGCTTGGCTCGCGGTGCGGAAGTGGTGGCGACTGGTGCGCCGATTTCCGTGCCAGTGGGTGCTGAGACTCAGGGACGCATGTTTAACGTGGTTGGTGAAGCGATTGACGAGAAGCCGCAGCCAAAGGGTAAAACCGCACCAATTCACCGCCCTGCTCCGGATTTGAGCGAGCAGTCAAACAAGACGGAGATTTTGGAAACTGGTATCAAGGTTGTCGACCTGATCGCCCCGCTGGCCAAAGGTGGTAAAGCCGGTCTGTTCGCCGGTGCTGGTGTCGGTAAAACCGTCCTGATCACCGAGCTGATCAATAACATCGCTAAGTTTCACTCTGGTAACTCGGTCTTTGCTGGCGTTGGTGAGCGTACTCGCGAAGGAAATGACTTGTACTACGAGATGGAAGAAGCTGGCGTGCTGGACAAGACCTCGCTGGTGTTTGGTCAGATGAACGAGCCACCTGGAGCACGTCTGCGCGTGGCGCTGTCGGGTTTGGCGATGGCCGAAGCCTTCCGTGACGAAGGTAAAGACGTGCTGTTATTTATCGACAATATTTACCGCTACACCCAGGCTGGTGCTGAGGTGTCGGCACTGCTGGGCCGTTTGCCAAGCGCTGTGGGCTATCAGCCAAACTTGCAGCAAGAAATGGGTGCTCTCCAGGAGCGCATTACCTCAACCAAAAAGGGTTCGATTACCTCTGTTCAGGCGGTGTATGTGCCAGCTGACGACTTGACCGATCCAGCGCCGGCAACGACCTTCGCTCACCTGGACGCGACTATCGTGATGAACCGTACCTTGACGGAAATTGGTATTTACCCTGCCGTTGACGTGTTGGATTCCAGCTCTAATTCGCTCGACCCAGAAATCGTTGGCGAGGAGCATTACCGGGTGGCGCGCGAAGTGCAGCGAGTGCTGCAGCAGTACAAGGAATTGCAAGACATCATCGCCATCCTTGGTATGGAAGAATTGTCAGACGACCAGAAGCAAATCGTTGCTCGGGCTCGCCGCATCCAGCGCTTCCTGGCGCAGCCATTCCACGTGGCTGAGAAATTTACTGGCAACCCTGGCGTGTACGTCAAGCTGGAAGACACCATTCGTGACGCATCTGACATCTTGGCTGGTAAATACGATGACAAGCCAGAAAGCTGGTTCTACATGGTGCAGGGCACATTGGCCGATCAAGTAGCGCGTGATGCTGAATCGGAAACTGCTAAGTCTAAAAAACATTCTGAAGAGAAAGCCAAATAGCCATGAAATTGTCATTAGTTACACTTGTTGGCACGAAGGTTGACGAGGAGGTTTATTCACTGTCAATTCCAACCATTGACGGCGAAATATCTGTCTTTCCGAGTCATGAGCCGCTAGTGACGATTGCGCGGGACGGCGTCATCACTGTGCGCCGCCATAAAGAAGATCTGGACAGCCAATTAGAGTATTTCGCGATCTCCGGCGGCGTGGTAAAAATTGATTATTCATCGGTACAAATCCTGGTGGACGAGGCCGACCACGGCGACGACATCATTGAGGCAGAAACACAGGCAGCATTGGAGCGCGCCATCAAAGCCCGCGATGAGGCTGGTGACCAAGTCGAGCGTGAGAAAGCCAAGCAGCTCATTGACCGTCATATGGTGCGGTTGAAGGTGGCGGATTTACATCGACGCAAGCGACGGCGCTAAACTTTGTCGAGAGCAATCATCAGTCGACTTACTTTACCGAGTATAATATTTCGTATTTCGGTTGGTAGTGTTCCTCTTGCTGTTTTTTGATATGTATCGAGGAATATTCCATTTATGAATTCATTTGGTATGGAGAACTCTTCGTGAACATTTGGATCACGTAGACCTGCGATATACCTTTGTATGTCATCAAGATAATCGTCAGGGTTTGTAGAATCCCTTGCTGTTGTCGTGTCGATTATCCTAAATTGTAGACTTGGATCATAGGCTGTGTTTCGTGGTAGGAAATCGCCATGAGTCATACCCGCTTCACCATGTAAGAATAATAAGCTTTCTGCTGCTGTTGCAAGTGCTAGATAGACCTCTTGTGCTGTTCTCTCAGGATTAAATATAAGGTTGTCGCAGCTTGTAACGCCCTCTTCAAAACGAGTGACTGTATGTAATGTTCCTTTTTCGTCTCGCATAAATCCAGCATATGCAAAGGTTATTTGTCTATCCTCGTTCAATTTATTTAGTCTTACGCTTGTTGCATAATCTCTACCTGCTAGTATAGAAAATTTTTCAGGATAAGGTTTAAGGGCTACTGGGAGGCGTGACAATAAGGTATTGCCACTGATGTGCATATCTGCAAAACGTACATCATGCATGCTGTCTTCGCGCCCTGTTCTGTATGTGTCATTTTCCTTTGTGGTCACAGTCGTAGGAAGAGATGCTATCGTTGAGTCTGTTTTGTGTGAACACAGAGCTATATGCCCCATCGGTAAGCTGTCAAGACGATACATAATACTAGGTAGTTCTGCGACGTCTGGATTTATGGTAGATACCGAAAACTTTTCCATATCGTAATTATATCATAATAATCATATCTTTTCAAGCAATTTGCGTATAGCGCTAAGACTCTAATTAATACTAATCTAAATAGCGACGTCTTCCGTCGTCTCTTCTCTGTCTTCAGCGATGCCAAAAGTAACAGCCACGAATAGAGACAGAACTACTACAAACCCTGAGATAATGGCGATAGCTTTTGATGTTTCAAATGAAATAGCGTTATTTGTATACACGGATAAGGTTGAAAAGGTCTCTATGTCGCTAAAATCAGGCATTGCAAGGCCGCAGATAAATAATGAGATTGACATGACGATAAAGGAAACACGTACTATTGTGGTGAGATGGTCTTTTGATGCATGACGTTTTTTCATTTGTCGGGAGATGATTGCAACACAGATACAGCTAACGATAAGCGCCCACGGGCCAAGTAGTGCTAGTACCCAACCGCCGACGCCAGTAATGAATCCACGTGCGAGCGAGAACCAGATAGCACTTACCCATAATGCTATGACGATCCATCTGTCTATAGTCTGTTGTTTTTGTAGTTTTTGTTTTTTTGTTGTCATGTCAATAAGTATAATGTGGACGATCGTTGTGTGCAAGTATTGATCGCACCTCGTCGGTCGTCTTAGTGTGCATCAGCTGGTCGCGCAGTTCCTTGGCGCCGTCGAAGTCGCGGATGTAGATTTTGAAGAAGCGTTTGAGGGTTTCGTAGGGGCGGCCGAGGGTTGATTGGTAGTGGTCAAAGAGGTCAAGGTGGTAGTATAGTAAGGCAATTAGTTCAGACTTGTGATGAATAGTTGAACTGTCCTCTGTCTCGGAGGACTCTTTACGGGTGGCTTCGCCAGCCCGTGGCGTTCGGCTGACGGGGCTTGACGCGCCCGTCACAGCTTCCTCGACTGAGGATAGTTCAACTGCCCTCCTAAAGCAAAACGGATCGCTGAAAATGCCCCGCCCGATCATGATACCGTTGAGGCCTGGGTGGGCTCTAAATAGTTCCTCGCCGTGGGTGCGGTCGCGGATGTCGCCGTTGATGGTTAGTAGGGTTTGCGGGGCGATGTCATCACGTAGTTTGATGATGTCGTCGATGAGTTCGTAATGGGCTGGGACTTTACTCATCTCCTTTTTGGTACGCAGGTGGATGGTCAGATTGACAATATCTTGCTGCAAGATAGTCGTCAGCCACTCGCGCCATTCGTCAACATACGTATAGCCCAGCCGTGTTTTCACACTAACTGGCAGCCCGGCAGTTTTGGCAGCGGCGATGGCGGCAACTGCTACGTCGGGTCGGCGAATCAGCGCTGCGCCTCCGCTTTTAATGGCGGATTTGGCGGGACAGCCCATGTTGATGTCGATGCCGTCAAAGCCGAGCTTGGCGCAATGGGTAGCAAATTGTTCCATATCACCTGGCTCGCCGCCCCAGATCTGGGCGACTAGCGGATGCTCATCGTCGGTTTTGATGAGCCGCCCGGCGATGGCCTTGTCGCCGGCGTGCACCCAGCCCGTGGCATTGGCAAACTCGGTGAAAAACACGTCGGGTGCGCCTGCCCTTTTCACGACATGACGAAACACGACGTCGGTGACGGCTTCCATAGGTGCCAATATGAAAAATGGCTGTGGTAAATTATTCCAAAACGATATCATCTCTGTTATTTTATCACAAAAAGGAGAAAACCCCTCACTCTCGCCTTTGAGAATGAGGGGGTGGCGGGCTCGAGCGGTTCTGCTCGGAATCGTCCTCTGCGTTGAGGATGACTCTACGAGTGAATCTCGCGAACCCGAAAGTTGGAAAACATCAATACTTCCACGTGCCGGCTCACGTTGCTAGACGTCATTGTCTAGCGGGAAATATTGATGAACCTGAACGCTGCCGTTGAGGCGCTCGACAACGTTAGGTTTTTTAATTGCCGGATGGCGGACATGGAGGGAGTCGAACCCTCATCCTCTCTCTCGTACGAGAGAGAGGGACCTCGCGGGTCACACGTCCTTTGATTCTTTTCCGGATTACCGGCTGGGGAATCTTCCCAGGGGCGGACGGACGCTCTTTTACTAACACTAAGTTAGCTTTTTCGTAGATTAAGATCTGCGACCGTCAGTTAGGGTGGCTCAAAATCTAGTTAGAAGACTTGAGCTCTCCCCTCTGGGCAGCTCGAGCATCGTCGCCCATCTTGCCTACATACTTGGCAGCTCGGTCATTCATGGCCTTCTGGGCACTGTCTGCCGTTCCATTCTGGACGGCTTCAGCAGCCTTACGGTATGCTTCTCGAGAGCGGTCTTCAAAAAACACCACCTTCACCTCTTTCCTAAAAGAAAAGAGCTGACCTCATCTGTGCTCTTGGAGAGCACGATATAGAATCAGCTCTACCAACAAAAGCGTTTATTATAATAACACTAAATATAAAAAAATGCAACAATATGCTAAAACATTTTTTATATCTTCCCTGTCAGCAGATCGTTTTCGAATTGTAGCATCCCCTTATAATCCGCTGAATAGCCAGAAATATCCGGCAGATCTAATGCGGTGATTTTCCTCCAAATAATCTCAATTAGTTGCGTAAATTCAATTAGCTCTTCTCTGGAAAATGTATCTTCCAGGCTGAGAATATCGCCAGTTTTCATGTCTGGCTCGACAAATTGTAGTCGCCCGCCGGTAAAAGTGAAATTGCTATAATCACGCGAGGATTCGACTAGTAACTGATAAAACATCAATTGCTGACGATATTTATGAAGTTTTATTTTCTCGTAATCAGCTGATCCTTTCCAGGAATGAGATGGTTTGCCAGTTTTATAATCTGTTACGAATATAGTTTTATTTTGCTTATCAATGTCGACAACGTCAAGTTTACCGGTCAATCTGGCGTTATCTATAATTACGCCTTGGTTTGAAAAGTCCAATTCCGCCAAGTCTGTGTCGTGGAAATCAGAAGATTTGGCGTTTAAAAATGTGGTCAAAGCCGACTTCCCTTTGTCCAAATACAATTGAAAATCGTCCGCTGGCAAATGCTGGCTCTCGAGGGATTTTTGGAAGAATTGGAGGATTTGTTCGATGCTTGGCAATTGATGATTGGCGATGAATAAGCAATGTGCTTGCTGAAGGCTACTGTGAATTGCAGTTCCGTAAGCTGCGGCGGAATTTTTGGCGGATGGAAAATGAAGTAAATTGTTCAATAAGAAATTTTGCGGTCCGCCACGTGAAACGTCGAGGAAGTTGTTCAAATGCGTTGCAGAAAGTTTGTATATTTCCAGTGCTGGCGCCAATAAATCCTTTAATTCCGGAACAATCGGCGAAGTTAGTCGCGTCGTCCAGTCGGTTTCGGCAATTTCAATCTGTTCTGTCGGATTTTCGATGGTGGGAATAATGGTTGGCGTGTGATTAGTGAGGAAGCTGGCAATTATTGTGTCGCTGCCGGAATCGTTGGTCTGCGAGTAAGTCATCGTCAAGGTACTTTTGGCGCGGGTCATCGCTACGAAGAACAGACGAAGTCGCTCATCGTAGGTGGCTCCGGCTGGCTGAAGTTGGAGATTTGCGGGATAGCGGATTAGTCGACTACGTGTACGAACCTTCTCTCCCCAAGCACTGTCAATTGCCCCGACAACAAAGACGTGTGGAAATTCTAGCCCTTTGGACTTGTGGGCGGTCATTAGGTTAATGGCGCCGCGGATTGAACTGGCGTGTGGTCGGATTTGTGTTAGGCGGGTTTTGGTTGATATGTGAAGATCTATAAACTCCAGAAAATCTTCCAAGGTTGGATTTTTATCGGTTATTCGGTCGCGAAGTTTTTGACGTAGAGTGCGCAAACTTTCTAAGGTCGTTAAATATGTATCGGGGTTTTTCTCTAGCTTTTCTGGTGGGAAATAAAAGTTGGCGATAGAAATAATTGAAGGATTGCCATTTTCATTGTCGATGGTCAGCCCCAATAGATTATCCAACTGCTCTTCTAGTGGTAGATTTGGTACGTCCTTGGCACGGTCCAGTAGCCACTCGCCAAATTCCTTAAATGTGCTATTTGCCAGCAGACTTTCCAGCCATAATTGGCGATTTTTGTAAGCGTGAAGACTCAATTTCCAGATGTCTGACGTTGAAAAACCGAATGCTGGATGAGCGATAATCTCTGGAAGGAGGCTATTGGCTAGGCTTAGGTCATTTTGGTGAATTGCTACGATGACTCGCGCTAGCTTATCTAAAATCTGGATAACGTCTTGTTCTAAAATATCGTCGTGTCGCTCGTAATTAACCGCGATATTTTCTCTATAAAGATGCGGAAGTATCTCGATTAATTCTTTGTGATGGCGTGCAATGATCGTGATGTTTTCTGGTTTTTCGCCGCTTTTTATTAGCTCGGCAATTTGCCTAGCCACTCCCGCTCGTTCTTCGCTGACAGAAGAGAACTCTTGGATTTCAACACGCGATCCTTGACTGTCTGCGTGGGCTGTTAGCTGCTTGGATAGTCCATCAATGGTATTTTCTAGTCGATCTGAACCTTGGGTGATTACTTGTCTCGCTGACGTTAAAATATTTTCAGCCGAGCGATAGTTATCCGTTAGAACGATGATCTTTGGACCGTGATAGTGTTGGCGGAAACGCTGGATATTGCCCACGTCCGCACCTTGGAAACTGAAGATCGCTTGATCGTCATCACCGACGGCCATAATATTTGGATTGTCGTCGTTGTCGCTAGTTAAATTAAATAGCAATCGAAGCTGTGCTAAGTTGGTGTCCTGGAATTCATCGACCATGATGAATTGAAATTGCTCTTGGAGGTTGGCGCGCAATTCGGGGTGTTTTTCGCAGGCTTGAATAACTGATAGAATCATATCGTCATAATCAAACAGTGAGCGATCATCTAGGATCTCTATATACTTTTCATAAACATCAACGACAGCGGATAATTTATCGGCGGCTGCCGAGTCTTTCAGGATAAATTCGCCTTTAGCATTTTTCTCGCACCATTTATTTTTCCAAGCAGTCAGCGGCTTGGTGGAGTTGGTGTCAATTGCCTCCTGGGCAGCATGCGCGACGCTAAGCGCTAAGACGTTGGCGTATGGAGTGATGGAGGATGGTAAATTAGAATTTTCTTTTTCGGGATTTTTGTTAATTGACTTGGCGATTTTTTCAGCCAGCGGCGCAAATAATTCTATGGTTTTTTTAGATATTTTAGTGGCGAATATCTGTTGAATGTCTGGCGCAATTTCATCTATAATGCGCTGATTGTCTGCAATAATTGTCTTTAGTTCTGCTGGAGTTAAGCCGCTTTGCTTGAATTCGGAAATAACTCGAATTAGTTCTTTGATATAAACAAACTCCCCGCTATTTTTCACACTTAATGGATTTCGCCAATCAAGATTTTCAAGAATTCCAGAGATAATTTGGTACTGCGTTAACTCGTCAACAGGCTGAGCGTCGGCGCCACGGAAAAAATATTCTCGATGCTGATTGATAATTTCTGTGCCAAAGCTATGAAATGTATGAATGGCAATTTTATATGCATCCTCGCCAATAATCTGGCGAAGGCGTTGGCGCATGTTGGTGGCGCCACTTTCAGTAAAGGTCAAACATAAAATACTATTCGGTAAAGTGTCGGTTTGCCTAAGGATTTGAGCGGTGCGCATGCTTAGCAGCTCGGTTTTGCCTGTTCCTGGTCCAGCAATCACCAGAAGTGAGCCGTGGATATAATCAACAGCTTGGCGCTGATTATCATTTAACTTTGCGTAGCGAGTATTGAAATCCATAGCCCTATTTTATCATGTTGATAAGTTCTATTTTTAATAACATTCTCACCTCGCGCACCTCATGAAAAAATGGTAAAATATTATCTATGAACCAAGCGACATACGACGAGCTGGCACTAGAACGAATCGCCAAGGAAAAATTTGGTTTTTCTGTCGATATTCAATCGATTATTTTATGGCATGCTGATGTTAGTCGTACCGCCAAAGCCTCAGTTTTTTTAACTAATAAAAAACAGTTGATGCTGTACCTGGAAGCGACCTCGCCGTTAATCTTATCTGACGTTAAAAAGATAATTTCACGAATGGGTATGCGGGCGGAACTATTTTTACCACCGAAGGGACAGACGCGATATTTTACGGATATTGGTAAGCAGAAATTTCGTGAGGTTTTTCCTGGGCGCAAGCATGTAACTGATGAAGATTTGCATTTTTATAAAACTTTGGCGCCATATAACCCTGCTCTGGTGCTCATTTCTGAAGTAAAAAATGGTGAGATATATCAATTTGATTCTGATGCATATGGCAATTGGAGAGTGGGCGCACGCTTTCGCTATAGAAGGATACAGACAAGTTAATGCGTGACTATCTGGATATCATTAAGCGAAACCTGCTATCTCCTATTGTCGTGGTGATCTTTCTATTGGCTGGCGCGCTTGTGTATGTGCGTGAGTATCGTGATGCTTGGTTTATCTCCGTGGTGATTGTCGTAAACTCGACAATTGGTATTGTCCAAGAACTTAGAGCTAAGCGAGTTTTGCGCCAGTTGGAACTAATGAGCGCGCCGAAGGCTCGATTGTTAAGAGGTGGAAATATAGTTGAAGTGGGCTATGATGATATGAAGATTGACGATGAAATTATTATTCAGGCTGGCGATGAGCTGCCGGCTGACGCGAAAGTTATTGAGTCAAAAGGCCTGGAATTGAATGAGAGTATGCTGACTGGAGAGTCGGCTTCGATTGAAAAGAAGAATGGTGATGTTGTATTAGCGGCGACAACTGTTTTGGCTGGTGAAGGTATGGCGCGAGTGATTGCTATTGGTGACGACACGAAGGCTGGCGCTATTAGCCAAGTTTTGAAGCGGTATAAACCAGAATTAACACCTCTGCAGCTAGCGATTTGGCGAGCAATCTATTTCTTGACATATGGCGCAATTATCTTATCGTTGTTAATTGCTATAGTCTATTATTTCTCCGGCGATAATGTGGTTATTATTTTAAAGACAATTACTTCAGCGGCGGTTACGGTTGTGCCGGAGGGGTTATTATTGGCAAGCTCATTACTGCTGGCGTTTGGCTCATTACGGCTAGCTCAAGCAAAAGTCTTGCCGCAGAAGTTGTCGGCAATTGAGGCGATGGCGCTACTGAATTTGCTGGCGGTGGATAAGACTGGTACTCTGACCAGCGATGAAGTGTCATTGGAAAAGGTTGCGTCGTTTGGAGATGATTTTTCGAGTTCGGATGTGGCTAGCTTTGCGGCTTTAATTGCTCATGAAACTAGTGGCGGTAATATTACTGGCCGTGCTATTCTAGCAGAAGCTGCCCCGCCAAAGGATACGGAAATAGTTGATGTTATGGCGTTTTCATCTGCGCGTAAAATGGCGGGCGTGAGAGCTAGGATTAACGGCACGGTGCGAACCCTAATAATGGGTGCGCCGGAGTTTGTGTCGAAGTTGGCGCCCGTTGATAAGGAGACTCAAAAGAAATTGAACGATTGGGCGGATAAAGGTCTGCGGGTGTTGATGTTGGCGGAGTTTACTGACGAAAAAACCAAAATAAAAGATTTAAAAGAGGGCTCTGGTATGGCTATTGGCGCGGTGATTTTACGTAATTCTCTGCGTCATGGTGTGGTTGAGACAGTGGATTTTTTACAGCGACAAGGTGTAACAATTCGGGTGATTTCTGGTGACAATCCGCGTACAGTTCAACATATTGCGCGTGAAGCTGGCATTAAGCATCCAGAAAAAGTGATTTTAGGGGCTGATTTAGCGAAGCTGGGCGACGATGAATTTAGTGAAGCTGCTGATAATTATACGATTTTTGCCCGTGTTTTGCCTGATCAAAAGGAGCGTTTAATTGCCAGGTTTCAACAATCAGGCAAATTTACCGGCATGGTCGGTGATGGCGTTAATGACGCGCTGGCGCTAAAAAAGGCAGACCTCGGCGTGGCGATGTATGCTGGCGCTCCGGCCTCACGGCGGGTCTCTGATATTATTTTGCTTAATAATTCCTTCACTTCTCTACCTATGGGAATGAAGCTGGGCAATCAAATTATGCAGGCGATTGAAGTAATCGCTATCCTATTTTTCCATAAAATTATTTATGGCGTAACACTTTTAATTGCAACTATTTTAATTGACATGAACTATCCATATTCGCCGCGACATATTACGTTTATGAATATTTTTCTGGTGACTATGCCGACGCTTATGTGGACGCTTTTCCCGCCCGTTCCGAAACATCGCATAAATCCTAAGCGTTTTTGGCGTGATACATTGCTGGCGGTATTGCCGATTGCACTACTAACTGGCTTAACGGTAGCCTTTACCTATTGGATTATGTCCGTAGTCTTCCCTGGTCACGCCGCTGAAGTTGCAACTATGACGGTGTTGACGGCAACGTTCTTTGGTGTATATTTGGTATTTTTGGTGGGAATCATGCTGGATGTCACTATCGATAAAGCCGCCAAACGTGCCCGGCTATTATACTTGTTGTCAGTGGTTGTTGTGGCGGCAGGTAGCTTCGGCTTTGGTTTCTTGAGAGATTTCTTCGACTTTACGGTGCCTAATTTATTTATCATGTGGCCAGCGATTGGCGTGATTATTCTCGCGACTCTGACTCAACTATTTATCGCTCGACGTGTCGGACGAAGAATTTCCACTTCTCTCGGGTAAACTATTTAATATAGCTTCTAGAGCCAAGGCTCTGACTGTCACTTCTCCTGGTGTCTCTGGAGTTTCAATTTCTGGATTTATATATCCCGAACGTTCTCCTGTGGTTGGATTGTTATAAAACATGTTATTAATATAACAAATATTTTACATTTTGTCAATGTTATGTATTGTTAATTTACTTTTCTATCAATTATCACCAGATGTTCAATATGCGGCGTCCTCGGGAAGAAATTGTAGCCTTGATGATGCACGATTTTGTATTTTTCCTGAAGTAGACTGACATCTCGCGCCTGTGTGACTGGATTGCAGCTCAGGTAAATAATTCGAGGCGGCTCAGTTTCCAGTAGTCTCCGAACAACATCTGCGTGCAGTCCAGCGCGCGGCGGGTCAATGATGACGATTTGTTCGCCCGTTATATATTCCAGAGATTTTTCGCTTGGCGCTAAAATGACCTTGGCGTTTGCTCGGTTTAATTTGGTGATGTTTCTTTGCATTTCCGAAACGGCATGTTCGTTGATTTCGACCAGTGTAATATCATCGCCGCCAATTGTCAGCCCGATTGCGCCAACTCCAGAGTAAAGGTCGAGGGTTGGTAAATTATTATCATGGTCTATCCAGTCGCGCATGTCGCTTAGAGCTTTCTCATAAACTGGAATATTGACTTGGAAAAATCCTTCACAGGCATAATTAAAGGTGACGCCCAAGATTGTGTCGGTCAGTGTTGTGTCACCAAATTTTACCAAGCGCTCAGTGACTCGGCTGGCTGGGCTTTTCGGGTCAGAATAGATTATCTCACTACCTTTGGCTGACAGCTGAGCTGCTTCTTCTCTGGAAATGAGGTCTGCGAGTCGGTCTTTTACATATAATTGCCAGACGGTGTTTCCTTGTTGGTCTGTGCGGATCAAGAGGGTTTTTAATTGGCGGGCGGTAATTGGTTTGGTTCGCAGGAGGTTACGAATTTCAATTGCCAATTTGTTGATGTTTGGATGAGCTAGGCTGGTGCCTTCAACGATGACTTTCCCCTTACTGCCTCGCTTGAAAAATGACAAATCTAAAGTTTCGGTTGTACCGCCATCTATCAAGTCTCCAAACCAGCTAAACTCGACCTTATTGCGATAATTAAATTCTACACCGTCGGTAAAGACGTTAATTTCCCCTGGTAGCGTAACATTATGAAGTTGGAAAGCTTCTTCGATTAAATTAGCTTTATACGTCCGCTCGCTGGAGAGCGGCATGATCTGCCAAGGGCTAGTGCTGAGATAGCTATCTTCATCTCGCGGTACAATTCGCTCTGGACTTTTTTCAAGAATTTCTGTCACCACGCCTTCGACGAAGTATGATTTTTTCTTAGTTATACGAATATTTACCAACTCGCCAGGTAGTCCACCCCAAACAAACGCCTTGCGTCCATCGCCTAGAGTACCAAGCGTCTGGCCGCCACCAACGATTTTTTCTAGTCTTAAAGTCTCAAAAATTTGTTTTCCCATTAGAGTGTATTATACCAGGACTTGTGGATTTTTTCTGGCCAGCGTGTTATAATCATCATGGTCCTGGCTATATTGGGACGTCGCCAAGTGGTAAGGCACTGGGTTTTGGTCCCAGCATTCGCAGGTTCGAATCCTGCCGTCCCAGCCAAAATTTGAACATGTATGGAATATCGCCCTTTTGGGTGATTTTTTGTTTTTAAGCAATTAAGCCATTTTTATCTAGTAAATTCATAAAATCGTCAATAAACAAATTAGTTCTCTCGAAAATTTCTTTTTCTCCGAATTTTTTATAAACGTTACTTATATTCTTGAGCTCAAGATTTTCTGTTCCGCCTATGCGCTGTCCTCTACTGTTGTCAAAACCCTGGTAGTATTTAATTTTATCTTCGAATCTATAGTCGGATGCGCGAATATTGACTCGTTTTTCTAAAAGAGATTTATTGCCAAGGAGGTCGATTTGTCGATTATTAGACAATCCTTTTTCATTCTCCTGTCTCTTTCGGGGATAGATATGCTCAATGTCAAACTGCTGAGAGAGTTTTGGTAATGGCTGTTTTTCATCGAGCATCATACGAAGCGCCAGCATGGATTTGGTGATTGGTCTGCCATTCTTGAAATCATAAATAAGGATCGTACTGCGTGTCTGTTCTTTGTCAAATTTGAAGTCTGAGAATGTAACTTCATTTAGATTAACTATATTCAGCATCTCAGCAAAAATAGGCGTTCTTAATGCGTTTACGCCTGGGTGTATTATTGCGTATCCCCATATGAATGCAATTGTACGATCGAGAAACATCTTAAAATCTTCATCATCCAATTTTCCGTCTTCGGTGCGATTTGCTAAATAGTAAACAGATATGAAATAATTCCACATGCTATTTGGCGCGTAGTTTAATATGAATAATTTCTTTAAAACCTCTTCGCTGAAACGTTCACGATTTTGATCGGTAATATCTTCCCAGAATTGAGCAAGATCTTTAAGATTTTCAAAAGTGTCATCTTGTTTAAGTACGGAATATTTATCACGCTCATAAAATCTTCTGAGCGATTCGGTCGTGGTGGACTTATTGTTGTCTCGCTTGGCGCGAATGAAATACATGTATCTCGTAAATAAATCGTCCATTGGCGTGCCAGTGATTGGGTGAAAGATTTTTTCACATGTTTCCTCGAGTTTTTTCCAATCTTTAATAAACTCATCTCTGTCGTCTTCACTTTTCTGTTTGTAATATTGATAGAATTGAGCCTTAAAAATATCGGAATCTGAAAGTGGGAGACCTCTATCGTTTAACGTTGAGAATATGCGAAGAGCGGTATCTTGAGATTCGGCTTCGATTGGCATAAGAATGCAGTTATTTAAGATGCGAGCAGGAAGTTTTTCGGCAAATTTCGGAAAATCATTGATGAAATCGTCAACTTTTTTAAGGAAGAATCGGAAGTTGTTGGCGTAGCGACTAGTCTGGCTGCTGGTTACATTGCCAGTTTTTAGAATTGATAAGAACTCGTCTTTGTCTTTGTCTGTGGCGACAACAGAGTCTATTTTTAAGTGTTCCTTATCTGGCTTGCCCATTTCGTTTGTTTTCCATATGCAGCTGGCAATACGTTCGGAAAAGTCTTTTGAATCTTGATCTTGCATTTTTGTGAAGCGGTCATAAAAAGCTCGGAGAAGAAGCATAAATGTGGTCAGACGTTGCTGGCCATCAATTACTTCTTGCTGCTTCTTGTCGTTTTCAAAAGTCACAATTGAGCCAAGAAAATATTCATCGCTTGTGTCGAATTTTGTAGCATCATTATCTGGTATCGCGAAAGAAAATATATCATCCCAGAGAGTTTGGCAGCTATCCTCGTCCCATGCATATGGACGCTGGTAATCTGGTATGATGTAGTCCGCTTTCCTATCTGATAAAAGCTCATAGATGCTTTTCTGGTATACGTTTAGCTTTGACATAATATCCCCCGTTTATTTTTGTCGCTAAATTTGTGAATATTCTTAGTGTAATTATAGCATGCCGCAGCATCGGCTTATTGCTTTATATTTTTAATAGTATTTTATTCCGTTTCTGAAATTTAATATAAAAACAAAAATCGCCCAAAAGAGCGATATTCCATACATGTTCAAATTTGGCTCACTTTTACGAGTTTGCTCGAACCTATTTCCAGACTATGACACAGCATTGAAAGATAAACCAGGGCAAAGCCCTGCTCGGCTGGTTGCTCGCACCCCGACCCGCCGAAGGTCGCTGCTGAGATTTTAGTGATTTCCATTTAAATATTGCACTTAATAAATAGCGTTGCCCCTATAGTAATACTTATGTTATTGCAGTATGGTAAAACCATGAGCAAACTCCACCTACACATCGCTAACGCCAACCAAACTTTCACCGATGCCGAAATTGCCATATTCAAAAATACAGCGCAACAAGCCGAGACTTTTGTTTCGAGCGAGTTCGCGCAGTTTGATTACGAAGTTGATGTAATTATCACTACGCCTTCGTTTATGCTGTCAACTATCGCCGAGGACGGAATCGCTGGTAAAACGCTTCATTCGCGCTTGATTATGATTTCTGTTGATAAAAGCCAGCACGGGGTTAGCGAGGATTTTATTTTCGAAACGATTTGCCACGAAATGTCGCATTCGTTGCGTTGGGAAAAACTGCCTGAATATGCCGAAACTATGTTTGATGGGATGATTTTGGAGGGCTTGGCGGTCGCGCTAGAAGAGGAAGCGATGATTAAACTCGGACGGCGAAACCAACAATTTTTCTTGAGAGAAATGCAGAAAACTTCTCAAGCTGAAATTGACAAGATAATTGCCGCACTACAAGGCAATTTTGAAGACAAGGTTTACGATTATACCAAAATATTTTTCACCGGCGATGATATTTTGCCGCGCTGGGCGGGGTATAAACTTGGGTATTACTTTGTGAAGCAATACCTACATCAAACTAGTCAGACTATTGCACAGGCGACTTTGGCAAGTTACAAGAATTTTATCCTATAAATTCATAAACTCGTCAATAAATAGATTGGGTTCTTCTAAATTAGCCTATTACCTTATATAAAAAGTCCCCACTCGTTAGTGAGGACTAAACTGTCGTGGTGGACAATTGAGATTAACTAATTTTGACGACTTGTAGCTGCTTAGTCGTCAAGCCATTTTTCCAGGAAACAGTTTCGGATTTCTTGTGATTTAGCAAGCTTTTTCCCAGCGGACTATCCACGGAAATTCGCCCGTCCAGAGGGTTGGCTTCTAGGCTGTGAACCAGTGTATAACGGAAGATTTTTCCCTGCTGATCCATCAAATCCACGACCGAGCCAATAGCAATTTTTAGGCGATCGCGCTTCCTTGGTAGTGGCTTGGCGTGACGCAAAATATCTTTTTTCGTAAAGATTTTTGATTGGATATTTTCTAGTTGCGTAATGACGTCGTTACGATGAAGCTTGTCGTCGCGTGACTTGGCGCGTCCGATTTCCTTTAGCTCTACCATAAGTGCCTTTTCTGAAATCTCTAGCCCAGCAATTTCTTTTTGCAATTCTTTAAAGCCTTTTTTACTTAAAAATGTTGTACTCATACTTCCCCTTTCAGACTGGCAATCCAACCAATCAATAATCCCATTACAACATCCGATTCTGAAAATTAGCTGAAAATCTAAACAATTGGCAAAGAAATGGTAAAAACTGTCGAGCCTTTTATGGTGGTAACAGAGATTTGTCCGCCTAAAGCCCTGGTCAATTGTTCCGCCAGCGGCAGCCCCAACCCATAGCCTTTCGTCCGCTGGTTGCCGCGGAAAAATTGCTCAAACACGTGCGGCAGATTCTGCCGGGAAATCGCGCCGTCGTTAGTAAAATGCACGGTGATATTTTGTTTCGACGGCAGCACCTGGATTTTTACCGGCGAATTCTTCGGGCTGTGTTTTAATGCATTGTCAAGTAAAATCGCGCACAGCTCCCGTGTTGCAGCTTGGTGAAGAGAGATGTTTGTGTGTTCCGGGCAATTCATTTCCGTGCGGGTTTCGGCTTTTCGTTCGCGGATGAGATTGGATATCAATTCCGCCAAGTCGAAACTTTTATCTTCCAGCGCCAGCCTGTTTTCTGTTCGCGACAGCTCCAAGAGCATAGCGGTCAGCTCGGTCAATTTGTTGATTTCCTCCAAATTGCTTTCCAGCGTTTCCGTTAGTTCCGCCCGCGGCGTCTTCGGGTTTTTCAGCGTTAGTTCGGTTTCTGCTTTCATAATTGCCAGCGGCGTGCGCAGCTGATGACTGGCGTTGGAAACGAACCGCGATTGGGCTTTATGCGCTGCCTCAATCGGCCGCAGCGTAATCCTCGCCAATAAATACGAGCAAGCGCCGCCCGCCAGTAGCACGATGAGATTGATATAGCCCAAGCTAATCAGCAGATTGCGCGTCGAAATATCCATCCGTTCCGACAAGTCAATGCTAGGAAAATCGTTGCCGCGCTGAATAATAATTTTATGGATTTGCGCGTCAACTTCCGAGCGCGCCACTTGAAAAATAATACTGCTAAACAGCAGGCTGACGACCATTAAAATCAGCAAATACCAGCCCGCCAATTTAATAGTCGCCGAGGTAAAAATTTTCATGTTTCAATCCGGTAACCGAAGCCGCGGACGGTTTTTATCAATTGTTTTTTGAACGGCTTATCGATTTTTTGGCGCAAGTTTTTTATGTACGCCTCGACGTTGTTCGGTAAAATATCGGCATCAAAATCCCAAACGTGGTCGATTAGAGTTTCTTTACTAAGAATCTGGTTCGGGTGCTGCATTAAATATTCCAGCAGCGAGTATTCTTTACTGGTCAAGTCGATAGTTTTTCCGGCGCGCATTACGGTTTGCTGCTGCTTATCAATCGTCAAATCGGCAATTTTCAGAACATCCGGCTGCTGAATTGGCGGCCGGCGCAGTAAGGCTCTCACTCGCGCCAGCAGCTCGTCAATAGCAAACGGCTTAACTAGATAATCATCCGCACCCGCGTCCAGGCCAAAGGTTTTATCTTCGGTGGTGCCCAGGGCTGTGAGAAATAAAATCGGCATGCTTTTACCGTTTTTACGCAATTTTTTAACAATTTCCACGCCCTCCATACCCGGCAGCATTCGGTCAACGATTAATAAATCGTACGGCTGGCTGTCTGCCAAATTAAAGCCCTCTTCGCCATCATTAGAGATATCAACGGCATATTTTTCTCGCTTGAGAGATTCGGAAATCACTCTTGCTATTTTTCGTTCATCCTCGATGACTAATAGTCTCATACTGTATCTATTATACCCTTTTTACGTTTGTTAGGGATAGTGCTATAATTTTATTCAAAAGAAAAGGAGGTATATGTCCGGTAATAAAAAAATTGTTGAGATTCGTCATTTTAAGATGAAGTTTGGCGATAAAACAGTTATTAAAGATTTGAGCTTTGATGTTTTTCAGGGTGAAGTGTTTGGTTTTCTCGGTAGTAATGGCTCAGGAAAAACCACGACTCTTCGAGCTTTGTTGGGACTATATGAGCCAGCGGCTGGTGACCTACTAATTAATGGCAAGCCGTATGCCGTGGAGAATCAGCTGAGCCTCGGTTACCTACCAGAAGAGCGTGGTTTATATAAAAAAGAAAAAGTGTTAGACGTGATGATTTATTTTGGTCAATTGAAAGGTCTAAATCGTAATGAAGCTAAAGAATTCTCTTTGAAATTTTTAGAGCGCGTTGGCTTAAGCGACAAAGCAAATATGCGATTAGATAAATTATCAGGTGGGCAGCAGCAAAAAATTCAGCTGGGCGTTACTATTATGGGCGATCCGGAATTGCTAATCATGGATGAGCCAACCAAGGGTTTTGACCCGGTGAATCGTCGGTTGCTGATGAATATCATTGAAGAGCAGCGAAAAGCTGGCACGACGATTATTTACGTCACACATCAAATGGAAGAGGTCGAGCAATTGTGCGATCGACTGATTTTATTAAAGGACGGTCAAGCGGCGGCGTACGGCACGCTGGCAGAGGTGAAAAAGCAGTTTGGCGGCGCTTCAATGGATGATATTTTTGTTAAAGTGTATGGCGGCGAAGATAAGGAGTTAGGTGATGAGTAAAATGTATAATTTAGGTACGGTCTTCAAATTTGAGACGATCCGAGCTTTGAAAAAGCCAACTTTTTGGCTGATGGCATTGGGTTTTCCTCTGATGATAGCGGTGCTTTACGGCATCATGTTTTGGTCGCAAAATACGACAATTCAGGCCTCAAAAGAATTGGACAAGCAAGAATTTTCATTAGAAATTACCGACGATTCAAAGTTAATATCTTCAGAGCTACTCGCAGCAGTTAAGGCTAAGCCGGCTCAATCAAAAGAATCTGGCATTAATGACGTAAAAAATAACAAAGTAGATGCTTATATCTATTTTCCAAAAGACATAAGCCAGCAAAAAGTTGAAGTTTACGGTAAAGATGTCGGTCTGTTCCAGAATGGTAAATATGGCGCAGTGGCTCAGAGTCTGCTGAGTAAATCAGTAACTAATAACATTAGTCCAGCAGAGGTTACTATTCTTCAAAACAAAGTCCAATTATCATCAACTACTTATCTTGATGGTAAGGAGCATGGCGGCATTAATGAAATGATAGCGCCAGGACTATTCCTAGTGATTTTGTTCATGCTGATTAGCTTCTTTGGCAATCAAATGCTAACCAGTACTACTGAAGAAAAAGAAAATCGCACAGTAGAGATGTTGCTGACGACGGTTAAAACCGACACGTTAATTACAGGAAAAATATTATCACTGATGGTGCTGGCCTTGATTCAAATATCGATAGTCGTTTTGCCTGTCGTGGCGGGATATATGGCGTTCGGTTCAAAGCTACAATTGCCGAATATGGATTTGAGCGTACTTGTATTTGATACTGTGAGGATTAGCTTGGCGATAGTAATTTTCTCAGCCAGCTTCATGCTATTTACGGGTATGCTGGTGACTTTGGGTGCAATGATGCCGACCGCTAAGGAGGCGAGCCAATGGTTTGGCTTGGTGATGATGCTATTTGTTGGACCACTTTATGGTATTACAGTTTTTGTGTCGTTCCCTGACTCGTTCTTTGTTAAGTTCCTATCGCTATTTCCGTTTACTGCGCCAATTCCATTATTGTTAAGAAATGCAGTCGGCAATTTGCCAGTGTGGGAAGCATTATTAGGTGCGACAATTTTAGTCGTTACGGCGGTATTTGTCATGTGGCTATCGGTGCGCGTCTTCCGTTACGGCGCTATGTCGTATGATAATAAATTATCCCTATCAACATTGCGGATGAAAAGGAAAGCTGATAAGGTTTAGATATGAAAGTACGTATTGAGATAGATACAAAAACGTTCGTGCGGTTTTGGCTAGTGGTAATGGGTTTTGGTCTGGCCGGCCTAGCAATTTACTCCGCAAAGGATGCGCTTATCTTGTTGGGGATTTCCTTATTCTTGGCATTAGCTCTGAATCGTCCCGTGGCGGCGATTGCTAAAAAACTACCAGGTAAAAGTCGATTGGGTGGCACAGCGCTGGCTTATACAACACTGGTTCTTCTATTGGGATGTGTGGCGTGGTTTGTGGTACCGCCAATCGTCCAGCAATCCGCCAAATTTGTTGAAAGTGTACCGAGCTTGATTGACCAAACTGGCTCACAGTGGCATGGCTTTAATGAGTTAATTGATAAAAATGGCTTACGTCCACAGGTTGACGCGACGTTAAATAACCTGAAACAACAGGCTTCATCTTGGGCTGCTAGCGCTGGTACTAGCCTGATCTCAAGCGTAGGTTCATTGGCGGCGTTTCTGGGGTCATTATTCTTGGTGCTAGTCCTGTCATTCTTGATGCTACTGGAGGGACCGATGTGGATGAAACGGCTATGGGGTCTTTATAACGACCAGGAAAAAATGGAGCGACATAAAAGACTGGTTGGGCGCATGTATAACGTAGTCACGGGATATGTCTCTGGCCAATTAACAGTTTCTGGAATTGATGCGATACTGTCGGGATTTGTGGTGTTCGTGCTCAGTCTGGCATTTCCGGCTATTGATTCAAACTTGGCGATGTTGACCGTCATGGTTACCTTCGTATTGACACTTATCCCAATGTTTGGTGCGACATTGGCTGGACTGCTGATTTCATTACTTCTATTCTTCAATAACATCACCGCTGGCGTGATCTATGCTATATATTTCATCGTCTATCAGCAGATTGAGAACAATTTCATCGCACCGTCAATTCAGTCAAAGAAATTAGAACTATCGGCGCTGATGGTGTTGTCGTCAGTGACAATCGGTCTCTATGTTGGCGGGCTTTTGGGAAGCTTGATTGCCATTCCGACGGCTGGCGTAGTTAGGGTGTTGCTGGAGAATTATTTGGAACAGGCTCGGCTAAATCGTATTGAGAGTGAAAAACCGCTGAATAAATTAATGAAGAAATTGAAAAACGAAAGTTAATTAAATCCAGAATGAAAGTATAGCCCGTTGGATTCAGCGGGCTATTTCCATGCCCAAATGCTGCCGCTTGGCGTGTCGCGAATGGTGATGCCAGCTGCCAATAGTTCGTCGCGAATGCGGTCAGATTCTTGCCAATCTTTTTCGGCGCGGGCGTTGCGGCGTTGGATGATCAGTCTCTTCAAGTCGTCGGTAATATCAGGGGTCGATTCCGCCAAGTCCAAGCCCAAAACCTCGTCAATAATTTCAATCAACTGCAGCAAGCCGCCGCGATGGATTTTCTCCAACGGCGCGTGATCCAGCTGCGAAAATGACTCGTCAATCAGCGCCAACGCTCCTGGCGTATCTAAATCATCATTCAGTTTTTCAACCAGCGCCTGCCGCGCTGCTAATAGCGACACGGTGCCCTCTTGCTCGTCTTTCTCATCGTCATCGTCCAGCGTGTCGTGCGTCTGGTGCCGCAGCGCCGCATAGCCGCGCCAATGATCTAACCGCGCCTGGGCTGCCTCTAAAATATCCCAGGTGAAATTGCCCTCGGTTTGGTAATGCTTGCTGAGAATCGCCAGCTTGAAAGCCATCGGGCTAAAGCCGCGGGCGATGATATCGCTAAGGGTGATGATGTTACCGAGCGACTTGCTCATCTTGCGGCCGTCAACTTTGATGTGGTTATTGTGTAGCCAAATTCGAGAAAATTGTTGTCCGGTCAAACTCTCACTCTGGGCAATCTCATTGGTATGATGCACCGGAATATGGTCAATGCCGCCGGTGTGGATGTCTATTTGGTCGCCCAAAGTTTCACGAGCAATTGTACTACATTCCAAATGCCAGCCCGGAAAACCGACACCCCACGGGCTGTCCCACTCCATGTCGCGCTTGGTGTTGGTCGGCGAAAATTTCCAGACGGCGAAGTCAGTAATATTTCGCTTTCCTTCGACGCTTACTCTGGCGCCAGCCTCCAGCCCAGCTATGTCTAGCCGCGCTAATTTCCCGTAATCCCTCAAAAGCGACGTGTCAAAATACATGCCGTCGCCGTCAATCTTGTACAAAAATCCCTTCTCGTCTAGACCGCGAGCAAAGTCGATTTGCTGCTGAATGTAGTCCGTTGCTCGCACCAAATGGTCGGGTCGTACTAATTTCAGTACCTCGTAGGCCTCGTGCTCGGCGATGGCGATGTACTGCTTGGCCACGTCCCAGGCGGTTTTACCCTCGCGGCGCGCCCCCTTCTCCATCTTGTCCTCGCCACCGTCATCATCGCTGGTCAAATGCCCAACGTCGGTGATATTTTGCGTCCGGACAACTGGAATATCCTGCCAACGTAGTAACCGTACCAACACGTCCCAGTAAATATAGCCAACCCAGTTGCCAATGTGCGGCTGCGAATACACCGTCAGCCCGCAAGTGTAAATCTTGACTGTTTCTCCGTCAGGCGGCTTCAGTTCATCTTTTCGTCTAGTGAGCGTGTTATAGAGTTTTATCATTATTTATATTGTACGGCACTCTGGCTGGTTTTTCAAAATTGACATAAAAAATAGCCCCAACGGGACTTGATAATTTCAAGGAAGAAATGACAGACAGTATTATTACAAAACGCTGCCTGCCATTTCTCCTAATGAGCTAGTGTGGACTAGCTCTGGGGACGAGGACGCTTCCACTTCAGGAGGGTCTTAACCCTCCCGAGCATTTGGTGCAGCTGGGAGACTTGGTGCTCTTCCAGCCGAAGAAGATCGGAATTGTCGAGCAAGATATGGATGTTCTCCTCCACTTGCAACGAGAATACCGCAATCTCGGTGAGATAATCTCCGAGATTTTTTATTCCTTCCTTACGTCCTTCCAGGGTGCAAACCGCCTTTCTTAGGGCGGAGACGATTGCGCCGTTTAGGCGCTTCATCATTCTTCCGTGGTGCAATGCAATACTGTTGTATTGCGTCATGATCTCCCAAGCCAGCCAGGGCTGAGCCCTGGCTGCAGCTCCTGCCGTGACGAACACAGCAAGGAGCCCCTGTTCTGCCGTGTATGAAGCATTCACCACTCTGCGAACAGAGTGGTGCTTGACGTCTAATGATGACGTCAAGACATCGCGTAAAACAATCATAACAGAGAAATAACCAACTGTCATGCTTGCGATGAATTCTCTTCTGTCCAAATCCGGGATTTTGCCGGACTTTTGTAGCACGCGATCCAGAGCATCGATGGCCTTTTTCAATCTTCTGAAGAGCTTAACATCGCTCTTCTTAAGATGAAAACGCTTTCCGTCAATCAGTCTGCCATCATCTTTCATGGTCTCTTTCCTATCTTCTCGCCCCTGGACGGCTAAGTGACGTTTTGTCACAAGGTGAGATTTCATTTCTCTTTTCTGATTTTTTGTAAGAGGAATAAAAACTCACCTTGTATATAACTGTCTGTCAAAGCTCACTTTCGGACAAGGATTTACTCGACTTGTCAACAAAAGCTGATATTATTTATACCACACTTATATTAAAAAGTCAACTCTAGTCTAGTCCTATCAGAGCCTAAGACGTCGTAGCTACGTCGCCAGATAAGACCTTCTGTTTGACAGAATAGACTATTTAACACATAATAAAGAACTTATGGGAGAAGTGTATTTTATGCATCCGCCTGTGTCTAGATATGACAGACCTCTTTCATTGGACTCTTTGAAGCGCATGAAAGAGGGGCAGTCACCTCTTTGGAAAAACCTTGCGTAATTAACGACTTAGGACAGTTGGCTCTAGATTTATATAACACGGCTCAAATGTTGGAACCTATGGAATATATTGAAGGTGAAGAGCTGGGAGATAGTCATCCTGACTCAGACTGGCCGGATAAAAATACAATACCACTTATTGGGAGTAGTCAGTTTGTTGTTTCTGGAAGGCAGATATCTCCCATGCCAGTGCAGAAAGATAGAATAAGCGATACTTTTGCTAGTGAAAGTTCTGCCAGAATGTGTATTGATGATATGTATCGCGCCTTAGATAGCTATCCACCCACAAAAATAGAAAGAACAGATGTTAGCGGTTTTTGTAGTAATAGCATCTACAATATGGGCAATTCGAGAGTATATCTTCGCCCCATTGTTAGTGTGGCTCGTAATGTATTGATGTGTATTAATATTGCTGCATTAGCACACGAGACATCTCATGCTCATGATTGTGTCATGAATCCAGTTTTGGATACATGTTCTAATGACAGTAAAGAGATTCTTTGTTTTGAGTTGCGAGCCTATGCTGTAGGTAAGGTGATTCAGGACTATCTGAATCGCGATCAAGGAATAAAGTTTATCTATCCTAGCATATCGGACCGAGTAGAAAAGGTGCGAAGAAGGGTTAACGGCCCCCTACGGTCTGAGGGTGCATTTGATGTGAATGATGATTTGATAGATCAACTAGATAGAGCAGGCCTGAGAGAGATATATTTATAACGTAGTGGATCAATATTCTGTTTGTAGAGCCTGATCTGTTGCCGTGACTAATTCGCGTACAATTTCATCATAGCTTTCATATACGCGGAATCCTGCCGCGTACGGATGGCCGCCGCCGCCGAAGTAGCCAGCCACCGTGTCGGCGATTGGTAAATTGCCGCGTAGGCGGGCGGTCAGTTTGCCGTCGGGGTAGGTTTTGATGACGCAGCTGAGCGCCACACCTTCGACCAGCCGCAGCTCGTCGCCGATCAGTGCGCCGGGGTTATAGGCGTCGCTGTAGGCTTGAATTTCTTCAAATGGCACGTGCACCAGCGCCAATTGTCCGTCCAGTAAATATTCGATTCGCTCGATCAACTTGCCTTTGTACGCCAAGATTTCCGGCGATTTCTTCATAAATTCGCGCCGCCGCTCCTCAATTTCGGCATTGGATGCACCAAGCTCGGTCAATTCACCAGCGACATGAAAGGTTGCCGCGGTGGTATTTGGCGTGGTGAGGCCTAGGCTGTCAGACATGATGGCGATAAGGAGGTTTTCGGCGGCTTGCTGGTTGATATTCCAGCCAGCGTGGGTGAATAGTTTATATAACAATTCTCCAGTTGCTACCACAGTTTCTGATAACATAATATGCTCGAAGCTCAGGGTTGATTCAGCGGTGTGGTGGTCAATAACAAGTACCGGATGTGTTTCCAGAAAATGTCTTACTCCAGGTGTTTCTAATACCTTACTAAGCAATACGTAGGCACTAGTGTCAACAATAATGGCAGCGTCGGCCTGTGGTGGGAAGTCGCCAACCACCCTGTCCCAGCCGCGAATGTAGCGCAGATATTTGGGGATGTCGACCGGACAATATAATGTGACGTACTTTCCCAGGTCGCTCAGCACTTCTTCCAGTGCCAAGCTAGAACCCAGACTGTCGCCGTCAGGATTTTCAGCTTGTATGATAACTATATTATTTGCAGATTGGATAAATTGTTTAGCTGTCTCAATCATATATTTATTATAACAAATAGTTTTTTATGTCTTTTGTGGGAATTTTAGGGACTTAATCTATAGTTATATAGAGACGTGTAACAGATACACTAAAAACGTAAACATTTTTATAAATTATTATTGACAAAATATAAAAATTGTGCTAGTATGGGAACATAAAGCCCGAATATTGGGCTGGAAAGAGGAGTTTTTATGAACAAATTTAAGAAAATCGGCATCGCTATTTCTCTGGGAATTGCTTTGTTCGGTGGAATTTGGCTAGCATCGCCTTCACAGGCTGCCGGCTGTAACAAATTTAATGTCGTTTACTGCGGCACCAATTCTATGTCAGAATTGCAATCGGCATATAGCCGTTCGGAGATTAAATCTCTATATAGCCAATGGTATATTACTGAAACCATGATTCAGGGTGGCTCAAACATGCGTGAAGGTGTGGTTGACGCAAGCGGTAATATTACAGTTGACGGTCGAGTTGTGGCTACAAACGCCGTAACTGTACAGTCTAAGGCTGGTACTCTTCAGCCTGCCCCACAGCGTACATATAGCGCGGCTGGTTATACTTACTACCAGTACACAACTGGTCAGAGCTTCGTTGATGGTCCTAAGAGCTACAGAATCTATGCATGGTTTGATGACAATGGTAAGTTCATCACCGGTGTCATTAAGGACTGTGGTAACCCAGTTTGGGGTCCACCAACAACACCTCCAGCAAAGCCAGCGCTAACATGTGACGTCTTGCAAGTAGCTGAAGTTTCTCGTAACACGTTTAAGTTTAGTACAAAAGCAACCGCTAAAGACGGCGCAACTATCACCAGCTACACTTACGACTTCGGTGATGGTAATACTCAGACAACTACCTCATCTGAAATCCAACACACTTACGCAAAAGCTGGTAACTACAAAGTTACTGTTACGGTAAACGGTAAAGAGACTGGCGAAGTTAAAAGGCAGAGTCCAAACTGTGAAAAGACCATTACGGTTAAAGACGAGCCTCAAATTCAAGTTTGTGATTTAGCAACAAAGAAATATCCAGTAACTATTAAAGAGTCTGAATTCAATGAGAAAAAGCACTCAAAGAATCCAAATGACTGTAAAGAGGCTCCTTCTAAGATTAAGGTGTGTGTGATTAAGACTAAAGAAATTCGTGAAATTAAGAAAGAAGAATTCAACGAGTTAAATCATACGACGGATATGAGTAAGTGTCAGGAAACTCCTACCACTCCTACACCTTCTCCAGAGTTGCCAAATACTGGTGCAGGCGACGTGATTATGTCAGCACTAGGCCTGGGTGGATTGACCGCATCTACTATCGCTTATGTTGTTAGCCGCCGCCAAATATAATAGGCTAAGCTAATAGAAAAATACCCGCCATAATCAGGCGGGTATTTTATTGGCTTTAAGGTGTGAGATTATAGTTTTTTCCGACCTTCTAAGGCGTGCGTTAATGTAATCTGGTCTGCATATTCAAGATCAACGCCGACTGGGATGCCGCGCGCCAAGCGAGTAATTGTAGTACCTAATCCAGCTTCCTGGATGTAGCGCTGTAAAAACAAAGCGGTAGACTCACCTTCGACTGAAGCGTTAGTGGCGATAATAATTTCCTGTACGTCGTCGGTTTTTATGCGCTCAATTAGCTCAGGAATATGTAGTTGCTCTGGCCCAATATTATCGATCGGCGAAATCACGCCACCTAGTACATGATAGGTGCCGGTAAATTGTTTTGTTCTTTCTAGGGCAATAATGTCTAGTGGTTCTTCAACTACGCAAACAAGCTGTCTATTTCTGCCCTGGTCTGTGTATAGCGGCGAAACGTCGTCGCCAGCGTCAATCAGCGCAAATGTTTTTGGACAAGTTTTTACGTGGTCATGTAGTCGATCTAGTGAGCGCGCCAATTGCTTGGCAGATTTAGGATCACGGCGTAAAACCGCGTAAGCATATCTTTCTGCTGTCCGCGGTCCTACTCCGGGTAAATTACCAAAATCATCAATTAAAGCCGTTAAGGCTTTGGGCAAAATGTCAGTTGACATAATCTTAGAATGGCAAGTTTCCTAGGCCGCCCATCAACGGTTTCATAGTTTCAGCGGCAACTTCCTGAGCCTTAGCCATGCCGTCGCGAACCGCAATTTCAATCCAGTGCTCTAGTTCTTCAATATTCTCTAAGTCAACCATTTCTGGGTCAATTTTTACTGACTTGATTTTTAGTTCACCGCTAATTTGCACCACTACTGCACCATCACCAGCCTCAACTTCAATGATTTCCTTGCCTAATTGCTTCTGTGCTTTACGTAGCTGTTGCAGCATTTTTACTTGATCAAATGCCATATTCCTCCTTATTTAATATGTATAATTATACCTTATTTTTTGTCAGATGTGTAGACGTAGAAGCGGTCCCCGCCCTGGTCGTGTTCGCTGACGATAATTGACGATAGATGGCCTGAGTAGGTTTTTGGGGTGGTGGTTTTTGTACTATGGCTGACGTATAATGTTTGACCAACTTTTTCTGGTGCTGTGTGGATAATTGAGATTTTATGATAACTATGTTTTTGGAGCGCTTCGTAAATTGGCGATTCTTCTTTGCTGACTAATAGAGAGAACGAGTCAGTTGGTGCGGTATTTTTCTGTAATAGAGACAAGTCTTTATTAAAATGTGAAACAGCCTCTGGGAAATAGCGATAACTATCAATGTAGCGGAAACTACCACCCGTCACCATGACGATAATTAAGAGAGATATAAGAACCAATCCTGTGCCGCGAGCGTAAGGATTGCGCGGGAAAAGCCCGTACCACATGGCCATTAGAGACTCTAGACCGACTGCTAGCAGAATGAATAGCGGAACGATGACAATTGGTGTTAAGCTTGGCTGGAAGATTAGTAGGGCGATTGCTAAAACTAGCCATGACCAAATCATAAATGAGCGGGCGCTGGCAATTTTTTGGAAGCTACGAACCAATCCTAATCCGATCAGAATCATGGCGTTAAAGTCCATGATTGGTGTAATTTGGTTGCCTACGACTGACGGGAAGATGCGAAGATAGGTGTAATATAGGGTCTTAAGATTGGCAAGCATGTCAAAGCTGAGATCATTAATGCCAATGAGATTATGAAATAGCGCGTGAGATTTATAACATAGAAAGCCAATCCCGAGACCTATTGTGAGTAAAATAGCCAACGGTAAAATCCAGGACCCTCGATGTTTTCTGGAGATAAGAAAGTAGCGTGGGTGTGGGTGGAGGAAGGCGATAATCAGGAGCCCTAAATTGATACACCAAAGATATGGAGTAAATAGGCTGAAGGCTGTGGTGATGGCTAGTCCAATCCGCCAGAGTGAAGCCTTTGGTGCTTTCTGAAGAATGAGCGTCACAAAAAGTAGTGTTAGGGCGGTATAGAAAATATATAAAACGCCAACGGTTGCGCTCTGTCCTATGAATAGGAATTGACCGGTGCTGATCATGATAAGTAGCGATAGGATGGTCGTGGAGGGCTTAAACCAGCGTTTAAGTAGGAAGAAGATGGCTATGGAGCTAATAATCGACAGTAGGACGGCTGGGGCTTTAATTGTCAGTAAGCTTACGCCAAATAGCTTGAAAAATGTTAACTGAAGTAGATGAAACGGTAAGTTGGTTACGGCAAGTCCTTCGGCGCTAAATTTCAAGTGGTTTGTGGTATTAACCATGTCAATTTCTGCTTGAGACAGTCCGCCCGGTGTGTGTAAAGCGGAAACCGTAACAGCCCCTATGTACAATAATACCAACATAGTATATCCGAAAGCATAGCGCCATCGGTAAAGAAAAATATCAGTAACTTTTTGCTTTTTCATTGGTATGATTATAGCACAATTCTATTCGTGCTTGCGATCCAGGCTCATGAAGCGGAGGCGCTCTGGGTGGAAGTACAATTGGACTTTTCCGACGGGGCCGTTACGGTGCTTAGCGATGATTAGGTCGGTGATGTTTTGGACTTCTGGATTGTCTGGTTCGTAATATCCTGGGCGGTAAATGAAACTAACGATATCGGCGTCCTGTTCAATGGACCCAGATTCGCGCAGGTCGGCCAGTTGCGGAATTGGTGGGGTGCGCGATTCGACCGAACGACTCAACTGACTCAGTGCAATCAGCGGCACGTTGAGTTCGCGGGCAATTAACTTCAAGCCGCGGGAAATTTCCGACACTTCCTGAACGCGGTTGCCATTGTGATTGCCGTTGGCCTGCATTAGCTGCAAGTAGTCAACGATGATTAGTCCCAGTTGATTCTCGTGAGCAATTCTGCGAGCTTTAGTACGCATCTCCAGAACCGAAAGTCCCGGCGTATCGTCAATGTAAATCGGCGCTTCTGCCATCTCGCCCATAGCTTCAGATAGTTTGGCAAAATCATTATCGCTCAAGTTTCCAGTGCGAATATTCCAGCTATCAACGCCTGAAGCATCTGCCAGCATACGGTCAACCAATTGTTCTTTACTCATCTCTAGGCTAAAGAACAGCACCGGCTTTTTCTCAATTGTCGCCACATTGTATGCCAAATTAGTCACCAGTGTGGTCTTACCCATGGCCGGACGAGCCGCCAGAATAATCAAGTCGGATTTTTGTAGTCCAGCTGTCATATTGTCAAGGTCACGATATCCAGTACGAATCCCCCGTAAAGAACCTTTGTTTTTACTAAGTTCTTCAATTCGGTCAAAGCTGTCCGTCAGAATGCTCTCTAGGCTCACTAAGTCTTGTTTGGTTGATTGGTCGGAAACGCTGAATAATTCAGCCTCAGCTTTTTCCAGCAGTTCCTGTGTCGTCGTAGATTCGTCATAGCCAAGTTCAGAAATGTCACCACTCGCCTTGATTAGTCGTCGACGCACCGCAGTTTGCGCTACCATCTCGGCGTATGCTGAGGCGTGCGCCGCTGTCGGTACGTAGTTTGTTAGTTCTGTTAGGTAGGCCGATCCGCCGACCATCTCAAGCTCATCTTTACGTTTTAATTCATCTGTTAGTGTCAATAAATCAACTGGCTTGTGTTTTTCAAATAAGCGCATCATCCCGGCAAAAATCAGTCCGTGGTTTTTGTCATAAAAATCGTGAGCGTGAGTAATCTCCGCAGCATCTGCCAGGACTTCCTCGTCAATTAAAACAGCTCCAAGCAGACTCTTCTCTGCATCTAAATTTTGTGGTGGAATTTTTCCGTTCGCGTTGCCTTTATCTGCCATTAGATATCCTCCAATTTAACCTCTTCACCGCCACCCATCAATTCGGCAATTTCCGCCAGCTTTTTATCCTCTGGCGGCTTCTTCTCTCCAATTATATCAATTTCTAGCTCCATGCCTGTCTCTTCTGTGATTATCTCCGCAATCAATGGCCGATTTTTGGCGTCGTCCAGTTTCTTTTTGTAAAACGCGGTGCCGGCGTAAATTGTTAATTTTTCTCCATCAAATGCCCACTGGCTTTTTTGCAGTAAAGAAGATAGCCCAAGCGATTTTTCTTTTGCCTTTTCAACTACTTTATCCCAATCCATTTCTAATGGAGTGTCAGTTTTCTTTGGTTTTGCGGCGGACTTCTCTGTATGCTCTATCGTTTTTTCTTTTTTCTCAAGAGGCTTTTCTATTGGTTTAGCTGGAGCAGTCGGCTTGGCTGGTGCTGAAATTGTAGGCTGCTTTTTAACTATGGTTTCGGCGACATTTTTCTTTGGCGTAATTGGATTTTTACTGGTCTGAGAATCGCAATCCATAAATATCGTCAATAATTTTAAGTCCGGATGCGGGTGCCGATCAACCTCAATTAACTGCTGGACTAGCTTGACCAGATTTGGGTTTTGCCGTAGTTTATCGCGCGCAATTGATAGTAACTGGTGGGAAACGACCACTGAATTGGCGCCGTTATTTTCTAAATCCCTGAAGATATTTAAGATTTGCTCATTATTGCCAGTCTGGTATAAATCCAGTAATCCGTTAAGTTTTGAAGTGTCGCTTAGACCTAAATATTCGGCGACCATAGCACTGGTCAATGGTTGGTCGGGCGTGGCCAAAATTGATAGTTGATCAAGCATGCTGATGCCGTCACGAAACCCGCCGCGTGAGCGTTCGGCAATTAGTCGTGCGGCGTCTTCATCAATAGTGAAGCCCTCTTTTTCGGCAATATTGATGAGCTGGCGCGCCATAATGTCTGCTGGGATTGGGCGGAAGAAAAATTGTTGGACGCGGCTGAGGATGGTGGCGGGCAGTTTGTCGGCGTCGGTGGTAGCCAAGATGAATACTACGTGTTCTGGTGGTTCCTCCAGGGTTTTTAATAGTGCGTTGAAGGCAGGCTTGGACAACATGTGGACTTCGTCGATGATGTAGATTTTTTTTGGTGCGGAAACGGGCGCGACTTGGGCTTTTTCACGCAATGCCCGAATGTCGTCGACACCGTTGTTACTGGCGGCATCGATTTCAATGATATCCAAGTGCGGGGCTTCCTCATTGTACGGTAATTGATTGATCTCATGCGCCAAAATCCGTGCCACACTGGTTTTTCCCACGCCGCGCGGGCCCGTCAGCAAATACGCATGGGCGATTTTCCCCTGCTCCAGCGCTCGGCGCAAAATGTTGGTCACGTGATCCTGCCCCAACACCTCGTCCAAGCTACGACTGCGATATTTGCGGTACAGTGCTTGACTCATTCCCTCACATTCCTCATGGGATAATTATAACAGAAAACGACACCTCGGCGTACTTTTAAGGATAGTACGGGTCGACTTTATGTTTTGTCTCGGCGACATAAAAACGGTAATAACTATCGGTATCTGATACGGTTGGGTTTTCAAGAATTTCATCGTTTTCTTTGATCTCAATATATTCATCATTGTTATACGGTTTGATAAGCTTAGTAAACTCAAACGCATATTCACCAGAAATATTCTTTAACTCTTGGTTCTGATCCATTGGATCGGCATAGTCGGTCATAACTAAGACTAGAAATCGTCCGTTATTGTCAGCGAATAGATGAAACGTGGTGTCGGTATATAATGGTGTTAACGGCGCGAATTGTCGAACGTATCCTAGTTTTTTCAGAATTGGAAATGCTTCAAAAACTACTGATGGGAATATAAAATTTGAGTAATTGTTCATGTCAATATGCGATAATCTATTTGCTAAATTTATTTTTACCGTATTCGATAAATTGGTCAATTGGCTTGGCAAATTCAGCAGCCCAGCCGTCATCTTCTTTATCCCTCTTTGCATTATCTAGTACGGTTCCTGTATATTCTTGTAGTGACATACCGAGTCCATCCGCCCCCTCTTCTCCACTATCGTGGAGTCGTGTACACAACATACCAAAAATTGCCAATGCTATTTCGTTGGCGTGCGTTAAAACCTTAATGTTATCAAGATTTTCATCGGTAAGTTGCTTAACTTTCTTGATCAGCTCCCAGTCGGATCTGGTGTATGTCTCAAAATCTTTTTCTGTCCATTCTGGCATGGTAACTCTCCAGGTAAATGAGTAGTTTTATATCATACTCAGGATAAGACATTTTTCAGGTCATGTCCAGGACGATGGGGCTAGTGGCCGGGGCCGGTGTACTGACCGCGGTGGGTGCCGTTGTTGTTTGGCCCGTTGCCGGATCCGTAGTGGTCGTGGTTCGGCGAGTCAAGGAAGTTGATCTCACTTCTATCGCCATCTCCGATGAGGGTGTGTCCCTCGGACGGCCCGCTGCCGAACGATACGGTGATCGGGTTGCCTGCGGAGTCGCATCCGCCCATCGGCTCACTCCAGTTGCTGCCCATAATAACTCCCCTTGGAGTCAGGCGGAGAAAATAAATCCTCCGCAGAGTGGTGCGTCGATTTGACGCAGGCTAACACATGTTGTGAAAGCTAATATATATCAGTAATAGAATAAAATGTCAAGCAATTTTGTCAAAAGTACAGCACAGTAATAAGTATCACCTCTGTTAAAAATGGTAATTTTGTACATCTTAAAACAGCGTCAACTGCTCACTCGGTAATTCCAGCTCAATATCTCCAGTAATTTTATGTGCCTGGTAGCCGATGAACTTCTTAAGATTGTAAGCCAGCAGCTGGTCTTTATGTTCGGTGATGACAATCGAGCCAATAACACTGCGGACGCGCCCGACAAGTTGATTTTGGTCTTTCATAATTATAGATCGTGTTAAATCGACGTCGTTAGTATGAAAATAATCTTCGCAAGCAATTAGCTCGGATTTTGAAAATAATACACCAATCTTTTGCTCAATTTCAAGTAATTTTTGTCGCAGTTTCTCCTCGCCGGCCGCTCGTTCAAAAGGCTGCTTTATAAGTTCAAGTTTTTTATGAATTGGCATAGTCTCGACAATTCCGTCTAACGCGGAAATTTTCGCCTCATATTGCCGGGCAATCAGTGCCGAAGAAAACGTCTCCAGTTTCAACGCCAGTCGCGCCCCCTGCTCCAGTAGCCGTCGAATGCCGCGCTCTTCCTGCGAGATACCGACTTTAATGACTCCCGGCGCGAAATATGCCAGATAGACGAAGTGCGGGTTTTGATTAATCTTTTCTTGCTGCGCCGACACCGAATCGGCGTTATAAAACGCAGGATTAAAACCAGTCCGATCACGGCATTTCAGGCAGTTTTCATATTTGCCGTCAACCGTGGCGGAATCTGGACAAATTTGGCTACAATGATTTTCAAAATCTACCCAGCCGGTACAATATTTGGTAGAGAAATCAAACTCAATCGCCAAATCTTGCTCAAACAACTCCCGTCGTTCAATTTCATCGCCAACTTGACAGTCAATAAACGGCTGATCGTCGGCATTAAAACTGGCATAAGTTAGTAAAAAATCGTCTGACATAACACAATTATATCCAAAAACCGCCCGCAAGTACGGACGGCTTTAAAAAGCGAGAAGCTACTTTACAGCGCCGCTTCGACGGCTGCCCAGGTGGCGTCAGGATTGTCTTCTGGAATAATGATGGTGACTTGGTCGCCAATGTTAATGCGGAAATAAGTGACGCTGGCGAGTAAAATACGATACTCGCGACCAGAAGCCTCAACGTAATAAACTCCGTCGTGCTGGACGAGCGTGCCGATGACCTGCTTGCGTGGAACTGGGCCGATTTGCTTATAGATAAAGCTGCCGTCTTCCGCGATGGTCAATTTCATCAAATCACCCTCAACCAGCTTAGACTTCGAAGCGTAATTGGCAGGAATTGGGTAATTTTTTCCGTCAGGACTAAGCATCATTTGCCCGTCAAATACGCCCTCGATAACTTTTCCAGTTACGTTATCGGACGAGGTCTTTGGTGTGACTACTTGCCCATCGTCACCGATGATGCTGATTAATAGTTCTTTTGCAGCAGCTAA